>ERZ791884.110-NODE-110-length-116796-cov-8.616784_pt1 | contig 116796 bp, 123 predicted proteins | sample MGYA00509941_ERZ791884 | MGnify/ENA primary metagenome ERZ791884 (study PRJEB30046, sample SAMN00792095) | human gut metagenome | study: EMG produced TPA metagenomics assembly of the A metagenome-wide association study of gut microbiota in type 2... | reverse complement strand
TAGAAATAGCTAAAAATATGCTTCAAGATACAGATGATTATGGGCTAATAGCTAAGTATACTGGTTTATCTATAGAAGAAATAGAAGGTTTAGTAGAAAAGAAAAAGGTATATGGTCGTAAGAAATAAATATTGATTTCTATAGATTTCAATTTAAAAAAGTGCAAAAAAAAACTTTATTTCTTTTTTATTATGTGCTATAATCATCAAGAAACTTATGTAGGAAGTGATTTTTATGAAAAAAAGAAATATTGCGATTATTGCACACGTTGACCATGGTAAGACTACTTTGGTTGATCAAATTTTAAAATCAAGTGGAACTTTTAGAGAAAATGAAGATGTTTCTCAAATTTCAATGGATTCTAATCAACTAGAAAAAGAAAGAGGAATCACAATTTTAGCAAAAACTACAGCTATTAACTATAAAGACTATCGTATTAACATTATGGATACCCCAGGACATGCTGATTTTGGTGGAGAAGTAGAGCGTATTATGAATATGGTAGATGGTGTTTTACTAGTTGTTGATGCTTATGAAGGTACTATGCCTCAAACAAGATTTGTATTAAAGAAAGCATTAGAAGCTGGCGTAAAACCATTAGTAGTTATTAATAAAGTAGATAAACCTAGTGCTAGAGTTACTCAAGTAGTAGATGAAGTATTAGATCTATTTATTGAACTTGGTGCAGATGATGACCAATTAGATTTTAAAGTAGTATATGCTAGTGCTATTAACGGAACTTGTAGTTTAGATCCTGATGTCAATACACAAACTCCAGGTTTTAATGAACTATTAGATTTAATTATTGACGAAATTCCTGCTCCAACTGGTAGTAGTGATGAGAAATTACAATTCCAACCTGCACTTCTTGACTATAATGAATTTGTTGGTAGAATTGGAATTGGTAGAGTTCATAATGGAAAAATTAAAGTTGGACAAATGGTATCATGTATTCGTTTAGATGGTAGTGTTAAAAACTTTAGAATTCAAAAACTATTTGGTTTCTTAGGAATGAAGAGATTAGAAATTGAAGAAGCAGAAGCTGGAGATATTATCGCTATTGCAGGTCTTGCTGATATATCTGTTGGTGAAACAATCTGTAATCAAGGAGATCATTTACCACTTCCTGTTTTACACATTGATGAACCAACTCTACAAATGACTTTTGCTACTAACAATTCACCATTCGTTGGTAAAGAAGGTAAATTTTTAACAGCTCGTCAAATTGAAGATAGATTAAATAAAGAACTTCAAAGAGATGTAAGTTTAAGAGTAGAACAACTAGATGGAGAAAGTTTCTTAGTTTCAGGTCGTGGAGAACTTCATTTATCTATTTTAATTGAAAATATGCGTCGTGAAGGTTATGAACTTCAAGTATCTAAACCACAAGTAATTATTAAAGAAGTTGATGGCGTAAAAATGGAACCATTTGAAGACTTACAAATCGAAGTACCAGAAGATTCTGTTGGTTCTGTCATCGAACAATTAGGTACTCGTGGTGGTATCATGGAAAATATGACTAATTTTGAAAACCAAGTTAGACTTAATTATGTAATTCCATCTCGTGGATTAATTGGTTTTACTACTGATTTTATGACGATGACTAAAGGATATGGTATTATCAATCATACATTTAAAGAATATCGTCCATTGGAAAGTGTTAATATCGGAGAAAGAAAATTAGGTGTTTTAGTATCTACTGAAGCTGGTAAGTCATCTGCTTATGCACTTGGACAATTAGAAGACCGTGGTATCATGTTTATTGAACCAGGTGTAGAAGTATATGAAGGTATGATTGTTGGAGAATGTAATCGTGATAATGACCTAGCTGTCAATGTTGTTAAAGGAAAACAATTAACCAATACTCGTGCTGCTAGTGCTGATAAGACTGTTGTTTTAAAAAGACCTCGTCCAATTACACTAGAAGGTGCCCTTGACTATATTAATAGTGATGAATTAGTTGAAGTTACACCACTTAATATTCGTTTACGTAAACGTATTCTTGATACAGAACAAAGAAAGAAATTTGATGCTAGAAAAGCTTCTTAATTTTGAAATAGAGACTGATGATTTCAATCAGTCTTTTATTGTTTCAAAAATTAGAAAAAAAACTTAAAAAAAGAAATGATTTCTGTTATAATGTAATTATCATAAAAGGGGATGGGAATATGGATAATAATCAATTATCAAATAATAATCAAGAAATGAATCATCAAGTAACACCTATTCAAGAAGTAAATGTAGAAGCAAGTGTTAATAATTCTAATACCTTTTCTAATTTAGAAACTAATACTACTAATATTAATACTAATGTTGATACTAATAATAACTCACAACAACATAGTAATAAATCACCTAAAAATAATAAAATTTCTACCATTTTATTAATAATTCTTTTTATCTTTTTATTTGCGTTTGTGATGGGTATGCCTTATATTAAAGAATTTATTCATGATTTTAAAGCAGACAAAGGATTATCAGAAATAGAAAAAGCAGCTAAAGAGGAAGAAGAAAAACAGCGTCAAGAAGAAGAAAGCAAGAAACCAACACCAACACCAGAAGATGAAAAAACAACCGAATTAACATGTACTTCGGCACCTACTACCATTGAAAACTATTCCTTAACCAAAATTCAAACATTCTATTATAATGCTAAAAACCAAGTGTTAAATAGTAAAATGGTATCAGAATATACTTTTACTACTGCTGATACTACTTATCTTACTCTAAAAAATCAATGTGATTCTGATAGCTTAAAATATGTAACTCATGAAGGTTATACAATGGCTTGTAGTTATGGTGATACAAATATTACGATTAGTCATGAGTTTGATTTAAAAACTTATACGCCTATTATAGATGGAACAACTAACATTCAGGCAAATGCTAAATATAATCAAGATATTAATAGTATAAAAAGTGACTTAGTAAGTAAAGGTTATACCTGTACCCAGACTAAATGACTTTAAAACAGATATAATGTAAAAAATAAAATGTAACAAGATGCATAAATAATCATTAAAAATACTTGCATTTCTTTGAATTATTTAGTATATTATGTATGTACCTTTTCTAGGACATGGAGAAAATTCCGACCATGTACTTGGTAGAGGCAAATATAATTAAGGAGGAATTAACATGGCTTTAACAAAAGAAACAAAACAAGCATTAATTAAAAAATATGCAAGAGATGAAAAAGATACTGGTTCTTGTGAAGTACAAATCGCTATTTTAACAGAAGAAATTAAAGAATTAACAGAACATTTAAAAGTACATACGCATGACCATCATTCTCGTCGTGGACTTTTAAGAAAAGTTGGACAAAGAAGAAGTATGCTTAACTATTTAGCTAAAAAAGATGTTCAAAGATATCGTGATATTGTTAGCAAGTTAGGTTTAAGAAAATAATATTGATAAAAATAGGCACTAGTTTTTTTAGTGTCTTTTATATTAGAGGAGGAAAAATTTATGGCAAGACTTCATATATCAGATGCCGCAATACATGGAATTCAGAATGTTACAAAGATAAGACCTGTTCCTTCAGAAAAATACAAACAACTTTCAAAAGAAGCAGATGAACAAATAAAACAAAATTGGAAAGAATATGGGAAAGCTTATATAAAAGCCAAAAATTGTATTGCTAGAGGAAATAAAAATGAAAATTAAAAACCTTTATATAGGAAGTGTATGGAAAAAGGTTGATGAATATGAAAATATAGAAGGAAAAATTAGTGAATACCATACATTTCAGTTGGAAAGAATGAGTGTATTTCTAAAATTTCCAATAATTAAATATGCAAAAGATTTAAGATATGGAAAAATATATCATATAAGAGCATCACATAAATGTAAACCATCTGAAGTATTTGTTGATGATTTAGTTAATTTGTCAGAATATGATTCTAATAAAAGTTGCTTTGGATTGATAGAAATGTGTGATGGTATAAAATTATTAGATTTAGCACCTTGGACATATTTTCCTAAAATATATCCTATCTATAAAAGACAGATTGCTAATAAATATTCAGTTGATGAAAAAAGTATTTATAATCAAAAGATTATAAATAAACCATTGCATAAATGTAAAAGATATAATAGATAAAGTAATAATAGAGGAGGTAATTTATGAAAAAAGTATTTGAATTTAATTTTAGAGGAAAAAAATTAGTAGTAGAACATGGTGAAGTTGCCAAACAAGCTGATGGAGCTGTATTAGTTAGATATGGTGATACCGTTATTTTATCTACTGCTGTTGTTAGCAAAACAGCAAATGTTCTATCAGATTTTTTCCCATTAATGGTTTTATATAACGAAAAATTATATGCAGTTGGAAAAATTCCAGGGGGATTTATTAAAAGAGAAGGTCGTCCTACGGAAAAAGGAACACTTGCTGCTCGTATGATTGATAGACCTATGAGACCAATGTTTCCAGAAGACTTTAAAAATGAAGTACAGATAGTTAATACTGTTTTATCAGTTGATCCTGATTATTCACCAGAATTAACTGCTATGTTTGGTTCTAGTTTATCAACTTGTATTAGTAAGATTCCATTTGATGGACCAATAGCTGGTGTGAAAGTTGGGTATGTAGATAATGAATTTATTATTAATCCGACCCCAGATGAATTAGAAAGATCAGAACTTGATTTAACAGTAGCTGGTACTAAATATGCTATTAATATGGTAGAAGCTGGCGCTAAACAAGTATCTGAAGATTTAATGTTAAAAGCATTAATGTTTGGACATGAAGCAATTAAAGAATTGGTGGCTTTCCAAGAAGAAATTATAGCTGAAATTGGAGAAGCTAAGATGGAATATGAAGTTCTAGAATTAACAGATGAACTTCGTAGTGAAGTTAGAAATTTAGCAGAAAAAGATTTATCTGATGCTTTAAGAATTAAAGATAAATTAGAAAAATATGCTAGAATTGATGAAATTAAAGAAAGTGTTGTAGAAAAATATACAAGTGAGTTTGAAGATAAGTTAAAAGAAAAAGAATTAGTGGAATTAATTACTAAAGTTAAACTTATTTTAGAAGAAATCGAATATGAAATCTTTAGACAAATTGTAGTAAAAGAAAAAACAAGAGCAGATGGTAGAAGAATGGACGAGATTAGACCACTTTCTACTGATATTGATTTACTTCCTAGAACTCATGGTTCCGCTTTATTTACTCGTGGACAAACTCAAGCTTTAGCAATTACTACATTAGGTGCCTTAGGAGAACATCAAATTTTAGATGGACTTGATATGGAAACTGAAAAAAGATTTATGTTACATTATAATTTCCCAGCTTTCTCAGTTGGCGAGACTGGTAGATATGGAGCGCCTGGTAGAAGAGAAATAGGACATGGTGCCTTAGGAGAAAGAGCTCTTCTACAAGTAATGCCATCAGAAGAAGAATTCCCATATACTGTTCGTGTTGTATCAGAGGTGCTTGAAAGTAACGGTTCCTCTAGCCAAGCAACAATTTGTGCAGGTTGTATGAGTTTAATGGCAGCAGGAGTTCCTATTAAAGCACCAGTTGCTGGTATTGCGATGGGATTAATTACATCAGGAGATGATTATACCATTTTAACAGATATTCAAGGTATGGAAGACCATTTAGGAGATATGGACTTTAAAGTTGCAGGAACCAAAGATGGAATTACTGCTTTACAAATGGATATTAAAATCAAAGGTATTACTGAAAATATCTTAAAAGAAGCATTAGCCCAAGCTAAAAAAGCTAGATTTGAAATCTTAGATGTTATCACAAAACAAATTGCTGAACCTCGTAAAGAAGTTAGTAAATATGCACCTAAAACAGAAATTTTCTTTATTAAACCTGAGAAAATTAAAGATGTTATTGGTAGAGGTGGTGAAATGATTACTAAGATTATATGTGATAGTTCTAATGTTACTGCTGTTACTGATATCAATGCTGTTAAAGTAGATTTAGAAGATGATGGCCGTGTAACAATTTACCATTCTGATAAAGATATCATTGAAAAAACAAAACAAATGATCCTAGATGCAGTAAAAGAAGTAGAAGAAGGAAAAATTTATCCAGCTAAAGTCGTAAAAATAGAAGACTTTGGTTGCTTCGTACAAGTATGGCCTGGTTGTGAAGGACTTGTTCATATTTCAGAACTTGCTCATGAAAGAGTAAAAAAATGTGAAGATATCGTTAGTCTTGGTGATGAAATCTTAGTAATGGCTATTGGTTGTGATAAGAAGGGTAGACTTAACTTTTCTAGAAAGCAAGCTTTACCAAAACCTAAAAAAGTAGAAGAAGTTAAGAAGGAAGAAAAATAATTTCTTCTTTTTTCTTTTGATTTCTGGTATACTAATACTAAGGAAGGTGAGAATATGAAAAAATCCACTATGATTTTACTTGGCGTTTTAGCAGTTATCGTTATTATAATTTCTATGTTAGGAGGAAGCTATAACTCTTTAGTTACAAAGCAAGAACAGGTTGATAAAGAACTTGCTAATATTGATGTTCAACTAGAAAGAAGAGCTGATTTAATTCCTAATTTAGTTAGCACAGTCAAAGGTTATACTTCACATGAATCTGAAATTATTGATAAAATTACTAGTGCTAGAGAAAATTTATTAAAAGCAGATAGTGTTAGTGAAAAAAGCACTGCTAATAATGAATTAACTAGTGCCTTAAATGCTTTAATGGTAGTAGTTGAAAATTATCCAGATTTAAAATCTAATCAAAACTTCATTCAATTATCTGATGAACTAGCAGGAACAGAAAATAGAATTGCTACTGCTCGTCGTGATTATAATGATAGTGTTACTTCTTATAATACTTCTATCAAAAAATTTCCTACTAATATTTTAGCTGGTATGTTTGGTTTTGAAAAGAAAGACTATTTTGAAGTAAGTGAAGGTAAAACTGACGTACCTAATGTGGAATTTTAATATGAAAAAGAAATTTTGGTTTCTTTTTTTTCTAATTTGTTTCATTCCTAAAAGTGTTTTTGCTTTAAAAACAGTAGATGCTACTACTAACTTTTATGTGAATGATTATGCTAATATTTTAAGTAGTGATACTGAAAAATATATCATGGAACATAGTGTAGCACTAAATGATAAAACTACTGCTCAAATAGTAGTAGTTACTGTACCTAGTTTAGATGGAAATAGTTTAGAAGAATATGCTACTACTTTATTTCGTAAATTCGGAATAGGCGATAGCAAGAAAAATAATGGATTACTTTTACTCCTTGCTTTAGAAGAAAGACAGATGCGAGTAGAAGTAGGGTATGGATTAGAAAGTATTTTACCAGATGGTAAAACAGGAAGATTTCAAGACACTTATATGATTCCTTATTTTAAGGAAGATAATTTTGATGAAGGAATGTTAAATGGTTATAAAGCTTTCTTTAAGGAAGTTGCTAACTATTATGAATATGATGGAGAAATAGATGATGCAATAGAAGAAGATACTTCTGATGATATGGTAGCTCTTATCATTTCTACGATCATACAGATAGGTTTTTGGGTTTTATTTATCTATTTATTAACACGAAATAATCGTGGAGGTAGAGGTGGAGTTTACTTTGGTTCTTCTTCGTTTGGTTCTTCCTCATTTGGAGGCTCTTCTAGTAGTAGCTTTTCAGGTGGAGGAGGTTCTTCTGGTGGAGGAGGTTCCTCAAGAGGATTTTAATCATAACTATAGGAATAAGATGAATTCTTGTTCCTTTTTCTATTATTTAGGAAAGATAAAAATAAAATATCATATAGTTTAATAGGTGATACAATGGCAAAAAAATATATTTCCTATTTAGGAGTTTTGGTACTTGCTTGTTTTAGTTTTTATTATACTGATAGAGCAGTTGATATTGTAAAAAGAAATGATCCAATTATGAAAAGTATTTTAGCTCATTCTAAAGATTATACGGTAGATTCTGTTAATGCTACTATTTCTAATGATGAAATTACTAGTGGTAGAAATGGTAAAAAAGTAAATGTTGATAAAAGTTATCAAAATATGAAAAAGATAGATGAATATAATGAATCTATGTTAGTATTTGATGAAGTTATCCCTGATATTACATTACTAAATACTTTTGATAAATATATAGTTGGTGGTAATAAAGATAAAAATCAAGTGTCTTTAGTTTTTAAAATTGACGATATTTATTATGTAGATACCATTAATCAAATTTTACTAGATAAGAATGTTTTAGCTACTTTTTTTATGGACGGAGATGTAGTAGAAAAGAATATGAATCAAGTTTTAGAATTAGTAAGTAATGGTTATGAAATAGAAAATTTAGGTTATGATGGAAATTATACTCTAGATCGTTTTGGGTGGACTAATAATATGATATCTTCTTTAACTAATAGAGATACTAAATTCTGTTATACAGATTATAAGAATAGTAATGTATTAGATTTATGTAGTAGTTATAAAATGTATACTGTAAAACCAACAGTTAGTGTTAGTAATTATCCTTTTTCTACTGTAAAAAAAGAATTATCTAGTGGTAGTATTATTAGTTTTAATGTAAATGATGCTACTTTAAAAGAACTTCCTAGTATTATTTCTTATATTAAACAAAAGGGATTTGATTTGGTTACATTAGAAGAATTAATTCGTGAAAATTTAGTAGACGAGAAATAGAAAGAGTATTATAATAAAGTGTATTGAGGGAGTTTTAATGATATGGAAGTAAAATATGAAGAATTAATAAAAAAGATTAAAGATATTTGTTTTAATGATTTTTATGTAGAAATAAAATACTTATTAGATGATGATAAAAAGAGAATTTTATCATCAATGTATCAATCAGTAGATGATGTTCAAATAGACTCTTTTAATGAAATTTCATCAAGAAGATGGAAGATTTATGAATATAATGTTAGAAAAAATGATGAACATCATGAAAAGAACTGTTTCTTAGTATGCAGAGATGATAGTCCTGTTTTAAAGTTAGAAAACTGTTTTGTGGAAGGTAAGGAATGTAGTTATTTAGATAGTTCTTATATTTCTTATTATAAAGAGACACATCATATTCAAAGCAAGATTCATTTTACATCAATTAGAAAAGATAATTTTGAAGATACTAGTGTGTTATTATTAGATAGTGATGAAGTTTGTCAGAAAGAATATTATCAAAAAAAATATCACTTTACAATTTGTGGTGATGAAGTGATTTCTCTACAATTAGGAAATGAAATGTTTTTAAATGGAGAAAGTGGTTTTATATTACGAAGAGATAGTGCTTTAAAATGTATTGGTAAAATTTTTAATAAAATAGATAATGAAATTGATAAGTTAAAAGATATAGATATTAAAGAATATAAAATTAAGAGAAAATAGAGGAGTTGGTCTTCTATTTTTTTTCTTAAGTTTTTTTTGATAAGCCTTGATTTTTCCTTGTTTCTAATGCTTTTCTATAGTATAATTTACTAGTAGAATGGTAGTGATAATATGTACTTAAAAGAAATACAAGCATCTGGATTTAAATCATTTGCTGATAAACTAAATATAGTATTAGATGATAATATTACTTGTATTGTTGGTCCTAATGGGAGTGGAAAAAGTAATGTTGTTGATGCAGTACGTTGGGTATTAGGAGAACAGTCTGTTAAAAGTTTACGTGGTGATGGTTCTATGACTGATGTTATCTTTTCTGGTAGTAAAAGTCGTAATAGTTTAAATGTAGCTAGTGTTTGTTTAGTATTTGATAATAGTGATAACTATTTAAAAGTTCCTTATACTGAAGTTTCTATTAAAAGAAGAGTTTATCGTACAGGAGAAAATGAATATTTTTTAAATGGGGAAAAGTGTAGATTAAAAGATATTACGGATCTATTTATGGATAGTGGTATTGGAAAAGAAAGTTTTAATATTATTTCTCAAGGAGAAGTACAGAAAATATTATCGAATTCACCATATGATAGAAGAGTAGTATTTGAAGAAGCAGCTGAAGTTTTAAAATATAAAAAGAGAAAAGAAGAAGCAATTCGTAAATTAGATAGAACAGATAATAACTTAGATCGTGTAAATGATATTATTAATGAACTTGAAGTTCAATTAGAACCTTTAAAAGAACAAAGTACCAAAGCAAAAGAATATTTAGAAAATAAAAAGTTACTTGAAAATATTGAAGTTGCTTTAATTGCTTATGAAATAGAAAACTTAAATAATGAATATCAGGAATCTAAAAAGAAAATAGAAACTTTACATAGTGAAATTGTTAGCTTATCTACCAATAGTAGTGGAAGTGATGCTAAAGTTGATAATGAAAAAGTTAATTTATTAAAACTAGAAAAAGAAATAAATGAGTATAATCAAAAGTTATTAACACTTACTAGACAAGAAGAAAAATTAAACGGTGAGAAAAACATTTTAAAAGAAAGAAGTAAATATGATGCATCAGAAATGAAAGTTCATGAAAATATTACTTTCTTAAAAGAAAATGAATTAAAATTAAAAAATGATATTAGTTTATTGGAGCAAGAAATAAATGTTAATCAGGAAGCACTAAAAGAAAAATTAGAATTTATTCGTAGTTTAGATAGTGAAATAAAATCTTTAGAAGAAAAAGAAAATTCTTATTTGAGAGAAGAAAATTTTAAGAAAAAAGATAATTATGATTTAGATAATAAGATTAGTGTTTTAGAAAATTTTATTGAAAATGGTGGTAACTTACCGAATAGTATTAAGAGTATTATGAATAACCCTAGATTAAATGGAATTCATGATGTGATTGGTAATTTAGTAACGATAGATTATAAATTTAGTAAAGCCCTTGATATTGCGTTAGGTGCATCTAAACAATTTTTAGTTGTTGATAATGAAATGTGTGCAAAAGATGCTATTAATTATTTAAAAGAGAATAAACTTGGTAGATGTACTTTCTTTCCAATTAATGTTATTAAGCCAAAGACAGTAGATAGTGAAACTTTAAATATTTTAAGAAGTGAAATGGGTTATATTGATACAGTAGCTAATATGGCAAGTTGTAGTAAAGAGTATAAAAATATTATTTATAATCAACTTGGTAATGTGTTACTAGTAACAGATATTGATGCTGCTAATCGTATTAGTAAGAGAATTAATAATCGCTATAAGATTGTAACAATTGATGGAGAAGTAATTCATGTAGGTGGTTCTATTACTGGTGGTATTATCAATAATAGTAGAAATATGTTTAGTGATAAACAAGAATTAGAACGACTTAAGAAGCAAAAAAATAGTAATTTTGAAGTAATTCGTGAGTTAGAAGAAAAAAGTCAAAGTATCTTAAAAGAAAAAGAAAGTATTATTTCTAAAAAAGATGGTATTCAGTCAGAATATATTTTAGAACAGGAAAAAATAAATGGTAAAAATAATACTTTACTAGAGTATAGAGAAAGATTAGATAGTACTACTAGAGAACTTAATAGCTTATCTCATGTAGTAGATTCTTCTATTTCTAAAGAAGAAGAGAGAATTATGAATGAATTTTATGATACTCAAAAAGAAAAACAAGAAACAGAGTTAATGTTAAGAGATACTACTAAAAAAAGAGATAATTTAAAAGCTATGATTGAAGAAATAGAAGCTAAAAATAAGTTAAATAATAGTAATTTAAATAAGAAACAAAATGAATTAAAAGATTTAGAGATTAAAGTAAGTAAAATGGATGTTAAACTTGATTATTATTTAAATACTTTAAGTGAAGATTATGAACTTACTTTTGAGAAGGCTAAGGAAAAGTATCAGTTAGAAATTGAAGTAGAAGAAGCTAGAGTAAAGGTAAATACTTATAAGAATAATATTAAGAAAATTGGTATGGTAAATTTAGCTTCTATTGAAGAATATGATAAGGTTTCTGAGCGTTATAATTTCTTAGATGGTCAGAAGAAGGATTTATTAGAAGCAAAAGATACATTACTTGAAATTATATCAGAAATGGACGAAGTTATGAAAGAGGAATTCTTAAAGACTTTTAAACAGATTCAGGTAGAATTTGAAGGGGTATTTAAGCAGTTATTTGGTGGTGGAAGAGCGTCATTAAAATTAACTGATCCTGATAATATTTTAGAAACTGGTGTTGAAATTATAGCATCTCCTCCAGGTAAAAAATTAACTACTATTAGTTTGTTATCCGGTGGTGAAAAGACTCTAACAGCAATTAGTTTATTATTCGCAATACTAAATGTTAGACCAATTCCCTTCTGTATTTTTGATGAAGTAGAAGCAGCACTTGATGAAGCTAATGTAGATAACTTTGGTAAATATTTAGATCATTATAAAACTAAGACACAATTTTTATTAATTACCCATAAGAAGAAAACAATGGAATATGCTAATACTTTATATGGTATTACGATGCAAGAATCTGGAGTTAGTAAATTAGTTAGTGTCAAACTAGAAAATAAATAAGCAAGTGAATTTCTTGCTTTTTTTCTGGTGTTTTCATTATAATTTGGGTATAATGTATATAAGGGTATGATGATGGTATGAAGAATATAAAAAAGAGTTATTTTATTATTTTTGGATTAATCGTGCTAGCAGTTGTTTGTTTTAGTACATCTTACGCTATATTTTCAAATACGAAAGAAGAACATGGTAAACTAAATATAGTAGCAGGTAATTTAAATTATAAGATAGAAAGTAGTGAATTAGATAGTGATAGTATTACGATTCCTGTTAATACTAGTAAAGAGATTAGAATTAAGTTAACCTCTTTAAATGAAGTGAGTTCTAAGTATGAATTATATTATATTTTAGATAAGACAAATGATAAAGTAAGTGTTGGCTATAGTAAAGATACCAAAGATAGTGTTTTAGGTACTGTTGAAGGAAGTAGTAGTAAGATGATTAGTATTGTTGTTAGAAATGATAGTGATACTAGTAGTAAAGTAACATTTAAAGTATTGGGTGGATTACTTAATAATAATTTAGCATTAAAAGATGGGAATAGTTTGAATCAAGAAGTTGAACCTTATAGAGTGCTATCAAAAGCTATTTTAGAAGATAATAAATTAATAACAGCTACACCAACTTTAACAACCTCATCTAATAATACAAATGATGCAAGTGGTTTATATTCTTCTACTGCTACTAATACAGGAGAACCAACTTATTATTTTAGAGGAAACGTTACTAATAATTATGTAAAGTTTGCAGGGTTCACATGGAGAATAGTTAGAATCAATGAAGATGGAACAGTTAGACTTATTATGCAAGATGGAATCAATAATAATACAAATTATCAATTTAATTCTAACTATAATAATTATACATATATGTATTATACAAATAGTAACGCTAAAACAACACTAGAAAATTGGTATCAAACGAATATAGGAAGTAAAGCAGATTTAGCTAAAAACGTTGCAAGTGGTAATTATTATTGCGAACAGGCTAAGCAAAAGCGAGCTGATAGTTATACATCAGGAAGTGCTACAATGACCACTTATAATAAATATACACCAGACTTTAAATGTGAGTCAGATGGTAATGGTAAAGGTATAGTAAATGCAAGCGTAGGATTACTTAACTATGATGAAGTAGCATATGCTGGGGGATATCCATATTCAAATAATAATAGTTATTATTTATATAATTCAGCCATCGATTGGTGGACGATGAGCCCTGCCAGCTTTTCTGGCTCCTATTCATGTGTATGGTACATAAGTACGTCAGGTAGCAACTACGACCACCATATCTACGATACTTACCACCTTCGTGCAGTTTTAAATCTAACTGCTAATACTCAAATAATTGGAAATGGTACAAGTTCTAATCCTTATAAAATAAGTTAATTATAAATAGTAGGAGGAAGCAAAATGGTAAAAAAGTATAGTTTAGATAATAAAAAATTTCTAATTTTTGTTTCTTTAATGTTTCTTGTTGTTTTTATAGTGGTATCAGGAGCAAGCTATGCCTTCTTTACTACTTCTGTTAAAGGAAAAGAATTCGCTATTTATACAGGAAATTTAAAAGTAGATTATAGTAAAAAGACAGATACTATTTCTATTGATAATCTTTACCCTATGACAGATACAGAAGGATTAAAACAAATGTCTCATGAATTTACAGTAACGAATAAGGGTAATATTGATGCCAGATACCAAGTAAGATTAGAGTTAGATGATACGAAATCTGATATGGTAGATATTCGTTATATTAAAATGAGTTATCAAGTAAATGGGGGAGATTATTCAGAACCTGTTTTATTAAGTGATTTAAATAGTAGTTTAGTTTTTACTAAGAATATCATAGTTAAACCTAATGAGAGTAATACTTATGGAATTAAATTATGGATTGATTTAAGTGCAAGTAATGATATTCAAGGAAAAGAATTTAAAGCAAGAGTCGTAGTAGATAGTATTCAAAATGTAGATGATAGTTATCAAGTAGATACCATTCCTATTATTTATTTGAATAAAGATAATAATGGAAATCAAGATATTCATTTAAAAGTAGGAGAAACTTATCAAGAATTAGGTGTAGAAAAAGTAGAAGATGATCAAGATATATTTACTAGTAAAGATGTAGTAATTAGTTATGAATATTATGATGGAACTAGTATCAATACAGTAGCTAATATAGATACTAGTAAAGTAGGAATATATTATGTAAATTATAGTGTTACAGATAGGAGTAACCAAGTAGGGAAGAAAACAAGAGTAGTAACTGTAAATAATAGTAGTAGTGTACCTAAGATTACTTTAAATGGAGATAGTAATATTAGTTTAGGAGAAAGTGATTATTATCAAGAAAGTGGAGTGACTGTAGAAGACAATAATCAGGTAATTACGATAGGAGAAGTAAAGACAAGTAGTGTAGGAAGTTATACGGTTCGTTATATCGTAATTGATAGTAATGAAAATTTAAATAGTGTAGTAAGAACTGTAGTAGTAAACAGTAGATATAAAGAAAGTATATTAAATGGAACAGATCCAGTTTTAGCAAGTAATTTAGTACCAGTCGTAATATCAGATAGTGGAGTAGTAACAAAAGCATCAACTGCTTCTAGTTGGTATAATTATGAGAATAAAATTTGGGCAAATAGCGTTATTTTAAAAGATGAAAGTATTACTTATCAAGATGGAGAAGAAATACCAGACTCTAATATTGAATCTTATTTTGTATGGATACCAAAATATAGTTATCAAATATGGGATTTAGGAAATTATTCTAGTTTAACTTCTATTTCAAATAAAACACAAGAAATTAAGATTAAGTTTGGAACCAGTAATACAAGTGATAGTGTAAGTGGAGAATGTATAACGCCATTTGAAAATAATCAAGGTATAGCAGGCTCTAGTGGTAACTGTAAAGTGGGAGATTATATGACGCACCCAGCTTTCTTATCTTTTGATACCAATGGGCTATGGGTAGGAAAGTTTGAAACCGGCTATGATGGCGCAACCACAACAGCTGCAGCTCAAGTAAATAGTGTAGATACTAGTAAAATTATAATAAAACCAAATGTTTATAGTTGGAGAAACATTAATGTTGGAAATATGTTTAAAAATAGTTATGACTACCAAAGAGAATTAGACAGTCATATGATGAAAAATACCGAATGGGGTTCAGTAGCATACTTACAGCATTCTAAATACGGAAGTGGGGCAAGTGTAAGAATTAATAATAATAGTGCACATATTACTGGATATGCTGGAACAGAAGAACCAACTTTAGGTTATGCAGGTGGAACGAGTACAGCTGGTAATAGAATAGAATCTACAGCATTAGGTGTTGATGCAACTTATAGTGTAAATTATTTAAATAGTAAATCACTAGTAGCATCAACTACGAATAATTATAGTGGAATCTATGATATGTCAGGTGGAGCATGGGAATATGTAATGGGGTACACAACAGGAGCAACCACCGTAGGTGGTTCAAGTGGAATCACTAGTTTATATCCTAATTTCTTTAGTAATAGTGCTTATTCAAAATACTGGGATAGATATACATCAACTGTAAATACAAACTATAATAATAGAATCTTAGGAGATGCAACGGGAGAAATGGGACCATTTGGAAGTGAAAAAGATTCAGACAATAATACTAGATATAAATCCAGTTGGTATAAAGATCATGCTTGGTTTGCTAATTATTCTGGTAATTTATTATTACGTGGTGGTGGTTGGCACGATGGTACTTCTACTGGTGTTTTTGCATTCAATGGCAATTCTGGTGGTACGAATACAAATATTTCCTTCCGTATTGTTCTAGCCCCATAATTACCATAATTTCCCATAATTCTTTTATATTTTTATCATAATCTTTTTATATACTTGTAGTGTTGAAAGGAGAAGTGATAATAAATAATTCAATCTGATATATAGAATATATCAATAAACTTTGTATAAAAGTTTTCATAAATAAAATTACTCCTACTAATAAAAAGGACTTTCCAATTTCTGGAAAGTCTTTTTCTAATTATATGGATTATAGTAATAATTATTGCTATAATAAGTAGGGTACTGTAGATATGGATAATAATAGTATGGTTGTGGATAATAGTAATTTGGTCTATTTGCATTTCCAATTGCGTATCCAGCAACACCACCTAATAATAATGGAGCAACAAATCCTCCAGCAAAGCGTTCATCGTTATAATTTATAGTAGTTGGATACATATTTTGTTTAAATCTAGCCATATTATTATTGTATGAATACATAAAATCACCTCTAAAGTATTTTATGTTTAAGAAAGGAAAGAGTGAAAATGAGTGAAAAATTAAAAGAATTAGCTAGTTTAATCGTTAACTATTCTATTCGAGTAGAAAAAGATGAAAGGGTACTAATTACGACACAGAGTCTTGAAACTCATGAATTTGTTTCTTATTTAATTGAAGAAATTTATAAAAATGGTGGCGTACCTTGCTTAAAAATTAATGATCCAATTTTAGGAGCAAGACTTGCAGAGAAAAACAATGAAGGTAGAATTGAACTACTTAAGAAAATTCAAGAAAATGAAGTAGAATTATTTGATTCCTTCATCAATATTCGTTATGCTACCAATGATTATGAAAATAAAAATGTATCTGGAGAAATGTCAAAGAAATTAAGTCAAGCATTATTACCATCTAGTGATGTAAGAGTAAATCAAAGAAAGTGGGTATTATTAAATTATCCATCTCTACTTGATAGCTATAAAGCTAAAATGACATCTACAGAATTTATGGAATTTGCTCTTAGAGTTATGACCGTTAACTATAAAAGTATGAGTGAATTAATAAAACCACTTAAAAAATTAATGGATAAAACAGATAAAGTAAGAATTGTATCACCTGGTACAGATATTACCTTTAGTATTAAAGGAATGGGTAGTATTCCCTGTGTAGGAGAAATGAATATACCAGATGGAGAATTATATAGTGCACCAGTAAAAAATTCTGTAAATGGTACCATTACTTATAATACACCTAGTCCTTACCAAGGAAGAGTATATAATCATGTATCTTTAGAATTTAAAGATGGAAAGATAATCAATGCTACTTGTGATGATGATAATGAAAAATTAAATGAAATCTTTAATACTGATGAAGGAGCTAGATATGTAGGAGAGTTTTCTCTTGGATTTAATCCTGAAATCTTATACCCAATGGGAGATATCTTATATGATGAAAAAATATTAGGAAGTATTCACTTTACACCAGGACAAGCCTATAAAGACTGTTATAATGGTAACGATTCAGGAATTCACTGGGATATGGTTTTAATTCAAAGAAAAGATTACGGTGGTGGAGAAATCTACTTTGATGATGTTTTAATTAGAAAAGATGGTATGTTTGTGTTAGAAGAGTTAAAACCCTTAAACTTTAACTATAATGAAAAGGAAGCAGAGTAATTACTTTGCTTCCTTTGTTAGTCTATAAAAATTAATACTAGGGTGATTAAATAATCTAAATTCATACATACTAGTACCAAGTCCACCAGATACATATAATTTTGTGTTTCCTAAAGTATATTCTTGATTAGGATAAATCTTTCCTTCTTCTACTTTCATAATAGCGCCAAGCCAAGGTACTCTTATTTGACCATTATGAGTGTGTCCAGCTAGAATTAAATTTACAGAATACTTTTCTTTGATATTATCTGTAACATCAGGTTCATGAATTAGTGAAATCGTGTATAAATTGTCCATTTTATCGTAACTAAAAGCTTTATCAATATCACAGTCATTATGAATAATACTACCATTTCCAGTTAATAAAATAGGAATATTTCCTTGATAATAAATTAATTCATAAGTGTTATCTAAGATTTTAAAATTAGTCTGATTCATTACTTTTTCAAAGTTATCATTACTATAGTCATGATTTCCTTTAATTGCATATAAACCAGTTGAAGCTTCTATTTTATTTAAATAAGTTGTTAAAACTTTTAAATCATTTTCAGTAGTTGTTTTACTTTCTTCTATTAAATCACCAGTAAATACCACAATATCAGGTTTTAGTTTGTTGATTTTATTTACGATATTTTTTAATTCTTTTTCATGAATAGTAGATAAATAATGTAAATCAGAAAACTGTACAACTTTAAAACCATGAAAAGAGTCCGGTAATTGATTACTTTCTACTTTATATTCTCTAACAATTAATCCTTTAGTTCCAATAAAATGCATATATAGAATTAGTAATAAGAAAAGAGTAATTAGTATAAAAATAATTTTGATAACTGTTTTTATATGCTTTGTGTTCTTTTCTTTTTTTTCTTCTTTTAAAAATTCTTTTTCTAACTTATCTGCTTTTTCTTCTCTTTTCATAATAAAATCATAGCACCTCCTATTAAAGATAAAGTAGTTAATGCAGTATTATGAAAAATATGCATAATAATAGAAGTATAAATATTATCTGTTTTTTGATACATATAACCAAAAGCAATTCCTAAAGAACTATATGGAATAATATAGAATAAATCCCATAGACTATTTAAAGATAAAATAACATGTAAACCACCAAATATTAGTCCTGATGCTAACACAAATAAAGTTTTATTCGTAAATACTTCACGAAAAGCTTTTCTAAAAGTTAATTCTTCAATGATAGGAGCAAGAATTCCTACTGCTATAATAGACAAAAATCTAGAAGAATGAATTAACTGTTGTACGCCTTCTTCGTTACCAGCTTTTGCACTTGTGATAAATAGTCCTATAAAAATATTAGAAATTACCATAATGATAAGGCCAATAAACCAATATTTAATTCCAGTATCAATAATACTATTAAAGTTTTCTTTTAACTTTTTAAAATCTTTTTTTAAGTCTTTATAGTAAATAAATACTAAGATAATTAGTAAGATACTATCTGAAAAAGTAGTCAGTAATAATTGTTGATAGTTAGTAATATTACTAATATCTATATGGAATAATCTAATAGGAATAAGTTGAAAAAGAGATGCTAGAAAAAATAAAGTAACAATTATAATTAATTTAGGTATTTTTTTAATATTTATAAATTCTGATTTCATATAATCCTTCTTTCTATCATAATATTATCATAAGTTTCTTAAAAACTGTTCTTTTTTTAATAAATTCATGAATTTTTCTATGTAAAATAATAAAAATATGATATAATTTAGTTACAGCGAGTGGGAAACCACTCGATTTTGTTTAGAAAAAAGGAGGAATTTGATAAATGAAAGAAAAAATTATAGCTGAAATTGGAAATAAGTTAGATGATTTGAATCTTTTTATTGATGATATTACTTATGGTAAGGTTGATAATGAGAATACTCTAACGATTATTTTAGATAGCAGTGAAATAATTCCTTTAAACAAAGTAGTAATGGCAACTAGAATTATTAATCCTATTTTGGATAAATTAGATTTGATTAAGGAAAGTTATACACTTGATGTGTATGCAAAAGAAAAGGGAGATGTAAAAAATGAATGGTAAAGAATTTATTAAAGCTGTTGATTTAGTAGAAAAGGAAAAAGGCATTGATAGAGAAATTATATTTGAAGCTATGGAAAATGCTTTAATGGCAGCTTATAAGAGAAATACAGGTATTCAAAACTCTAAAGTAGTTATTAATAAGAAGACTGGAGATATCAAAGTATATTCTTATTTAACAGTAGTAGAAGATGATGATCCTAATGATTTTGAAAGAGAAGACATTGATTTAGATACTGAAATTAGTTTAACAGATGCTAGAAAAATTAATAAGAGTCTTAATATTGGAGATACCATTGATACAGAAGTTACACCAAAAGATTTTGGTAGAGTAGCAACTTCTACTGCTAAACAAGTATTAATTCAAAAGATTAGAGAAGCTGAGAGAAACAGTATTTTAAATGAACTTGGTGATAAACAAGATGAAATGTTAATTGGTACTGTTGAACTTGAAGATACTGATAATTATTATATTAATTTAGGAAGAAGTAATGGTATTTTACCTAAAAAAGAATGTATACCTGGTGAAAAGATTCAAATGGGTAGTCAAATTAAAGTATATGTCACAAAAGTAGATTCTAATAGTAAAGGATTATTAATCTTACTTTCTAGAACACATTATGGTTTTGTGAAAAGATTATTTGAACTTGAAATTCCTGAAATTAGTGATGGCTCTGTTTTAGTTTATAGTGTAGCAAGAGAAGCAGGATTCCGTAGTAAAGTAGCAGTATATTCTGAAAAAGCTAACATTGATCCAATTGGTGCTTGTATTGGTGAAAAAGGTAGTAGAATTGCGAATATCTTAGAAGAACTTCACGGTGAAAAAGTAGATATCGTAAAATATGATAAAGACCCACAAGTATTTATTGAAAATGCACTTGCTCCTGCTAAAGATTTAAAGGTTTTAATTATGGATCCTAAAAAACAAGAAGCATTAGTAGTTGCTGATGGTGATAATTTCTCACTTGCAATTGGTAAAAAGGGAATGAATGCAAGATTAGCATCTCGTCTAACAAAATATAAAATTGATATTAAGAATAGTACCCAAGCTAGTGAACTTGGTATTAACTTTAGGGAAGAATAATTATGAAAGTTAAAAAGATTCCTATGAGAATGTGTTCTGTAACTCGTGAAAGATTTCCAAAACAAGAATTACTTAGAGTTGTGAAAACTAAAGAAGGAGAAGTTAAAGTGGATTTAACTGGAAAATTAAACGGTCATGGAGCATATATTAAAAAAGATTTAGAAGTATTAGAAAAAGCTAAAAAATCAAAAGCTTTAGCAAGATGCTTAGAAACAGAAATTACTGATGATATTTATAATGAAATTGAAAGTATTATAAGTAAATAATGATACTAGGGGGGGTGAAGTAGATGCCTGGTAAAAGGGAAAATTATTTATCATGGAGTGAATACTCTATGGGAATAGCTTTATTAGCATCTCTTAGAAGTAAAGACCCATCTACGCAAGTTGGTGCTTATATCGTAAGAGATAATAAACCGTTATCAATTGGTTATAATGGTCTTACTGTTGGCATGAATGATGATGAATTCTATTGGGATAGTAGGGGTGAGAAGATAGGAGATATCTATACTACTAAAAATCCTTATGTTGCCCATGCAGAAGCAAATGCTATCTTAAATTATAAGGGTGATTTAACGAATGCTACTATTTATGTTACTTTGTTTCCTTGCAATGAATGTGCAAAGTTAATTATTCAAGCAGGTATTAAAGAAGTAGTTTATCTTAGAATGTATAGTAAAGATGATTTAGTTAAAATTACTAAGAAAATGTTTGATGCTGCAGGTGTTAGTTATCGTCCTTATAGTTTAGAACATGATTTTACGAAAAAAGAAGTAAAAGATTTATCTTATCAAATGCAAAATATTATTAAAAGTTTTGAAGATTCTAAAGAATCTAATTTGGTATCTAATTTAGAAATTGATGAGTATTTTATGAAAAAAGCACAGGAAGAAAGTAAGTTTTCTACTTGTAGAAGACATGTGGGAGCTGTATTTGTAAGAGATAATCAAATATTAGTAACTGGTTATAATGGAGCACCTAATGGAATAAAATCTTGTCAAGAATTAGATGGCTGTATGAGAGAAAATGATCATATAAAATCTGGTACTATGCAAGAACACTGTAAGGCAATTCATGCGGAACAAAGAGCTATTACTAGGGCAGCTAAGAATGGGATTTCTATTAGTGATAGTACACTTTATGTCACTACTTATCCATGCGCAATATGTGCTAGAATGTTAATTGATTTAGGAGTCAGAGAAATTGTTTATGATGGTGACTACTTAGATAAAGTAAGTCACAGTCTAATAGAAGAAGCAAAAATTCCTACTAGAAAAATAGGAGAAAATCCAGTTAAAAAAATGATATATAATAAATAAAAGGAGGGTGAATATCATGATGAGTGTTTTAGAGTATGCACAAGATGTAAATAGAAGTGTTGAAGAAATACTTAGTTTATGTGAAAAATTACAAATTAAAGTAAATGGGGAAGAGGATTTATTAAGTCAAGATGATATTACGGAACTTGATAGTAGTCTACAAACATTAGATGATAATAGTGATATCGATACTGATAATAACTATGATGACGATGAATTCTTTGAGAAAGTTGAGAGTCTTGCTGCAAATACGAAGATGGTAAATGAAAAACAGAAAACCAAAATAAAACAGAAAAAACAACCTCAGAATAATGAACAAAATACATTTTTAAAAGATAAAAAAGAGCTTTATAAGCATCGTGAAAAGTTAATGACAAATGAACAAAAAGTAGATGATAATGTCGTTTTCTATAAAGAAAATATGACCGTAAAAGATCTTGCTGATAATATGGGAGTTGCACCAAGTGAGTTAATTAAAAAATTAATGCTTCTTGGTATTATGACTACTTTAAATAATTCTCTTAGTTTTGAAGTAGCTGAAATATTAGTATCTGATTACGATAAAGTTTTAAAGAAGGAAGAATCTGCTGATATTAGTAATTTTGAAAATTTTGAAATTATTGATGATGAAGAAAACTTAGAAGAAAGACCACCAGTTGTTACTATAATGGGCCATGTTGACCATGGTAAAACTTCACTTTTAGACGCTATTCGTAATTCTAGTGTTGCAAGTTTAGAAGCAGGTGGTATTACTCAAGCAATTGGTGCATATCAAGTAGAAATTAATGGTAAAAAGATTACTTTTATTGATACTCCAGGACATGAAGCATTTACAGAAATGAGAGCAAGAGGAGCTAGTGTTACTGATATCGTTGTTATTATTGTGGCAGCAGATGATGGTGTAATGCCTCAAACAAAAGAAGCAATTGATCATGCCAAAGCTGCTAATGTACCTATAATTATTGCGATTAATAAAATGGATAAACCAGATGCTAATCCAGATAGAGTATTAACAGAATTAGTAGAATATGGTATTACTCCTGAAGAATGGGGAGGAGATACTATTGTATCTAGAATTTCTGCTAAGACACATGATGGTATTCCTGAACTTTTAGAAAATATTTTATTAGTAAGTGAAATGGCAGAATTAAAAGCAAATCCTCATCGTTATGCAACGGGTGCCGTAATTGAATCACGATTAGATAAACAAATAGGAAGTGTTGCTACTTTATTAATTCAAAACGGAACATTACGTTTAGGAGATCCTATCGTTGTTGGAACAAGTTTTGGTAAGATTCGTACTTTAAAAAATGATAAAGGACAAGATATTATAGAAGCACTTCCATCTACTCCAGTTGAGATAACAGGATTAAATGAACCACCTCAAGCAGGTGATAAGTTTATGGCTTTTGAAACTGAAAAACAGGCAAGAAGTATTGCTGAAGAAAGAAAATTAAGAAGTCGTGAACAAGATACTAATCGTAGTGGTATGACTCTTGATGATTTATTTGGTAAAATTCAAGAAGGTGTTCGTGATGTCAATGTTATTTTAAAAGCTGATGTAAATGGTAGTAGTGAAGCTGTTAAAAAGTCACTTGAAAAAATCGAAGTAGAAGATGTTAGAGTAAAAGTAATTCGTAGTGGTGTAGGTACTATTACTGAAAGTGATGTAACACTAGCTAAAGCAAGTAATGCTATTATCATTGGATTTAATGTAAGACCAAGTGCTAAAACAGTAGAAGTAGCAAAAGATAATGGTATTGAGATTCGTCTATATGATATTATTTATAAAGTAGTAGAAGATATCACAGCTGCTATGAAAGGTATGCTTGATCCTATTTATGAAGAAAAGGTAAATGGAGAAGCTGAGATTAGACAGATTTTTAAATTCTCTAAAGTTGGTAATATTGCTGGTTGTCATGTTACTGATGGTGTTGTGAAAGCAAATAGTAATGCTAGACTTATTCGAGATGGTGTTGTGGTTTATACAGGTAAAATTGCTTCTATTCAAAGAGAAAAAGACCAAGTTAAGGAAGTAACAAAAGGCTATGACTGTGGTATTACTTTAGAAAACTACCAAGATATTAGAGAAAAAGATATTATTGAATCTTACGAATTAGTGGAAGTAAAGAGGTAATATTATGAGTATTAAGATAGAAAGATTAAATGATCAATTTCAAAAAGAAATTAGTATCATACTAAATACCGAAGTTAAGAATCAAGATATTAAATTTGTTACTATTACAGGGTGTGAAATCACAAATGATTTAAGTTTTTGCAAGGTGTATTTTACAGTATTAGATGATAGCAAAAAAGATACTACTTTAAAGGCTTTAAAGAGTGCTAGTTCATATATTAGGGGATTATTAAGTCAAAGAATTGATATTAGACATACTCCTGAACTTAGATTTATTTATGATGAATCTATTGAATATGGTAACAAAATTGAACATATTATTGAAAAAATAAACGAAGAATAATAAATTAGGTTTCTCTTGTAGAAATCTTTTTTAATTTTTTAAAGTGTGGTATCATGGTTATGGTGATAATAGATGGAGTTTTTGATATGGCTTGCAGTTTTGCCAGCTATCGTAATAGGAATTTTAATATACAGGGCAGATGAATTAGAACATGAACCTGTAATAGAATTAATAAAAGCATTATTACTTGGTGTTTTAGCAGTTGGATTGACTTTATTTTTATCTTATCTTTTTCATGTTACAGATATATTGGAAGATTTTGATAATTTGCTTCAGGTAGGACTATATTCATTTTTAGGAATTAGTTTAATCGAAGAATTTTCTAAATGGATTTGTGCTTGCTTGTTTTTAAGAAAAAATAAGAATTATAATTATTTATTTGATGGAATTGTTTATACTTCTTTTGTAGCTTTAGGATTCGCAACAGTTGAAAATATTTTATATACAATAAGTGGTGGTATTACTACTGGTATTGTAAGGGCTGTTACAACAGTACCTGCTCATGCTTTCTTTGGTATTATTAGTGGTTATCATTTATCTCTTGCTAAAAAAGAAAAAGTAGAATCGAATGAACATTTTAAATTGCATTTATTTTATAGTTTATTGATACCTATTATACTTCATGGCTTTTATGATTTTTGCTTACTCACTCAAAACTTTGTGTTTTTAATGATATATTTAGTTTTTGTGGTTGTCTTATATGCTATTTCTATTTATCATACAAAGAAGTTACAGAGTTTAGATGGTCCTTTTATTAGAAAAAAGGTATTGTTTTGTTCTAATTGTGGTAAGAAAATTATTGGTAAGTATTGTAGTAATTGTGGCAAAAAAGTAGAAGAAGATTCATGATATCTTCTTTTTTTCATAAAATTTAATGGTGATAGAATGACTAGTTTTGTGTTAGAAATGATAGTACAGTTTGGGTATTTGGGTATGTTTTTTTCTATGATATTAGAGGCAGTTATCATTATTATTCCTAGTGAACTTATATTAGCAACAGGGGGAATACTTGCTAGTCAGAAAATATTTTCTTTTTGGGGAGCTTTTTTAATAGGGTTACTGGGTAGTGTTTTTTGTGCTGTTATTATTTATGCTATGGGTTATTTTGGTGGTAGACCTTTTGTAGAAAAGTTTGGTAAATACTTTTTTATGAAGAAGGAAGATATAGAAAAAGCAGATGATTGGTTTAATCGTTATGGAATGTTAGCGGCTTTTATTGGAAGAAATTTTCCAATTATTAGAACTTTTATTTCACTTCCTATTGGTATGACTAGACTTAGTTTTATGAAGTTTTTACTTTATACGACACTGGGTAGTATTCCTTGGACTTTTGCTTTTGTATATGTTGGGTATTCTTTAGGAAATAACTGGGTTCTTCTTTCACATTATACTTCTAAATTAAAGGTACCAATTTTAATATTAATAGGTGTACTAGTAGTTAGATGGTTATATCAAAAGATAAGAAAAAAATCATAATTTTAAAAATTACTACTTGTTTACAAATGATAATTATCATATAATTGAAATGTAATAAAAAATAGGTTACTAAGTATATTAATTAAGGACTATGAGTATTAACTTGTTGTCCTTTTATTATATGGTTATTTTGAATATTTTTTATTTCAAAAAAGTATAAAAATATCTTTTATTTAATTTGCGAAATACCTTTATTTTACTAGTTAAAACTCCTATTTCTATGTTTTTTAAGTAATATACTTAGAAACCAGAATAGGAGTAATAAAAGATGAAAAATAAAAATAAACAAATAATTATTACGTTAATAGCTATTATTAGTTTAATAGTAATCACAGTAGGAGTAACTTATGCATTTTTTAATTACAGCAGGACGGGTACAACAGATAATGTGGTTAAGACAGGAGGAATTACTTTTCTATATACTGAAGTAAGTGGGGTAGGAAAAGGAATATCTCTAACTGAAGCATATCCTGTTAGTGATAGTATAGGTAAAGTACAAGTAGGAGAAGGGAAAGTATTTGATTTTAAAGTAACATCAAATATTTCCATGAATTCTAGTATTGGTTATCAAGTAACAGCTAGAAAGAAAACAGGATCTACTTTAGCTAATAATGCCGTTAAAGTATATCTAACTGAAGTAAATGGTACCGAACAAGAATTATTATTAAGTAAATATTCTGAACTAGATCAAACAGATAAAGTAGATAGTAGTAAGTTTGATGAAAGAATATTATATGAAGCTACTGTTCCAGCAAATACCTCTAATTATGAAAAGAATTTTAGATTAAGAATGTGGGTATCAGATGATACAGATTTTACAGATGGCTCAATGAACAATAAAACATTTACACTAACAGTAAATGTTTATGCAGATGGTAAAGTAGTAACTGATAACTTAGATACAACTAATACATTAGATAGTATTACAGTATCAGACTGTACATTAGATCCAGCACTTAATAGTGCTACTACAGAATATAATTGTACAGTTAAAAATAATATATCAAGTGTAACAGTAAATGCAACTGCTACTAGTAGTAAATCAAAAGTAAGAGGACTAGGATCAAAAGACTTGACAGTCGGAAAAAATACATTACCAATTAGAGTAATAGCAGAAGATGGTAGTGAGAAGATATATAATATCAATATCACTAGAAAAGCTGGTGTTGTTTCAAATATTAATATTTTTGGAAAGTCATTTAAAGTAGTAGATGCAGAACCAACCTTAACGACATCATCAAATAATACAAGTGATGCAAGTGGATTATATGCATCAAATGATACAAATACAGGTAAGCCTACTTACTATTTTAGAGGAAACGTTACTAATAATTATGTAAAGTTTGCTGGTCAAACATGGAGAATAGTAAGAGTAAATGAAGATGGAACTATTAGAATTATTATGCAAGATGGAATTAATAGTAATTCTAAAATTGAATTTAATTCTAACTATAATAATTATACCTATATGTACTATACTAATAGTCAAGTTAAATCAACATTAGAAAGTTGGTATCAAACAAATATAGGAAGTAAGACTAATTTAGCAAGTAGTGTAGCTAGTGGTAATTATTATTGTGAACAAGCAAAAACAAAACAATCTGATAGTTGGACATCAGGAAGTGCTACAATGACTACTTATAGTAAATATACTCCAGACTTTAAATGTAGTAGTGATGGAAATAATAAAGGAGTAGTAAACGCAAGTGTAGGATTACTAAATTATGATGAAGTTGTTTATGCAGGTGGATATTATGAAAAAAGTAATAATAGTTATTACTTATATAATAACACGAATTTTTGGACGATGAGCCCCACCGGCTTTGAGTCGAGTCGTTCAAGTGTATGGGTCGTAATTACCGCAGGTGACATCGACAACCGCTATGTCAATAATATTACCGCCGTTCGTCCAGTTTTAAATCTAACAGCTAATACCCAAATTTCCGATGGCAATGGCACTAAAGAAAATCCATTCGTAGTTGAATGATAAAAAATATTAAATTTGTATCATTTAATTAATTTAGATGAGTATTAAGGTCAATTTTAAATTTTCCCCTAGAGAATTTTTAAAATTGGCTTTTCTTTTGTCCTGAATTTTTAAAATTGGTCATTTTACAGGTATCTTTTTATTTGTTATTATGTCTTCTCGAAAGGAGGCATTTTGTATGCTAAGAGATATTGTTTTCAAGAAATTAGAAGACTATGAAGTAGACACTGAATATAGTGTTGTAGTAAAAGAATTAAAGGAAGGAGAAAAGCCATCAATTGTATCAGATTCTATGTTTAAGACTATGTTGTTTAATCAAAATAGAATTAAATATGCTTGTAAGTTAATTTCATATTTTGTAGATATTCCTTATGAAGAGTTACTTAAGAATTTAAAGTTTGTGAAGAATGAATTAGATAAAGAACATTTAGATGATAGTAATCAAAGAAGTGATTTTGTTGCTTTTATTCATGGAACTTATATCAATATAGAGATGAATAATAATAGTAATCTAAATTATATGGAAAGAAACTATCAATATGTAGATAAGTTATATGGAAATAAGATAAAAATAGGAAGTTCAAAGAATCCTAACTATATGCCGGTACTTCAAATTAATTTCAATAATTTTGCGTTAAAAGGAATTGATAAGATATTTGATATTTATGCTATGAGAAATGATGAAGGCATATTAATGAACGATAAGAAGATAATCGTTCAAATATATTTACCAAATCTAAGAAAAAAATGCTATAATGAAGGAGTAGAGAAGTTAGATGAAAGAGAGAAATTCATCTTAACGATGGTAGAATCAAGTATTGAAAAAGCTACCAAAATAGCGAAAGGGTTTGATTTAATGGAAGAATATTTGAATGAATCAGAGAAAGTAATTACAGATATTAATTTTGGAGAATCCTATGATAAAGAACTTGCTTTAAAAGATTTAGGAAGGCAAGAGGGAGAAGAAATTGGCATATTACGTGGTAAAGAAGAAAAACAATTAGAAATTGCTAAAAATATGCTAAAAGATATTGATGATTATGAGTTAATATCTAAGTATACTGGTTTAGATATAGAAACAATCCAAAAATTATCTCAGGATTAGATACATAATTTTAGAACATAAGATAGTTAAAAAAAGCTACCAAAATAGCGAAAGGGTTTGATTTAATGGAAGAATATTTGAATGAATCAGAAAAAGTAATTACAGATATTAATTTTGGAGAATCCTATGACAAAGAACTTGCTTTAAAAGATTTAGGAAGACAGGAGGGAGAAGAAATTGGCATATTACGCGGTAAAGAAGAAAAACAATTAGAAATTGCTAAAAATATGCTAAAAGAAAATATTGATATTTCTGTTATTTCGCGTGTAACAGGCTTAGATATAGAAACAATCCAAAAGCTATCTAAATGAAATTTGTGATAAATGGGTCTTAAAAATTATCTATCATTTGAGACCCTTTTTCTTTTAATATTTTGGTTTCTGTACTATAATAATAATGGTGATGATATGAGAGAGATTATTGATAGTTTTGTTACAAATTCAACTACTATATTAACAAGTATAGGACCAATTGCTGGCGTTCTTCTAATTATTTTAGAATCTATTTTACCAATGTTACCACTTTCTGTATTTATTACTTTAAATATAATTAGTTTTGGTTCTTTCTTTGGCTTTCTCATTTCATGGATTTCTACTATTATTGGTTGTATGCTATCATTTACCTTATTTCGTTATTTCTTTCAGAAAAAATTATATCGTTTTATTAAAAGAAAAGAACAAGATAAATTTGCTAGTATAATGAAAACTATATCAAACATTAAATTTAGTAACTTAGTAATTTTAATAGCCATTCCTTTTTCTCCTGCTTTTTTTATTAATATTGCGGCAGGAGTATCAAAAATTAAAACTGAAAAATTCTTTTTAGCTGCTATTATTGGGAAAATGGTAATGGTTTATTTCTGGGGATACATTGGAACTACTTTGTTAGAAAGTTTAACAGATATTACCGTATTATTTAAAATTGCTTTTTTATTGGTTTTAGCGTTTTTTGTTTCTAAAATAGTAGAAAAAAAGTTAAAATTGAAATAATGTTGTGGAGGTTGTTGTGATGGAATATGTAATTTTAGTTTTATTAATCATCGTGATTTTGTTATTAATTTTTAATTTATTTCGTAAAATAGATAATAGTGATATGACGGAAAGACTTGGTAGATTTGAAGTCAGTATTACGAAAGAAATGAATCAGGGTTTTAATACGTTAAACGATAAAATGGAGTCAAGACTAAATGCTATTAATGATAGGGTTAATGAAAGATTAGATGCCAATTTTGAAAAAACAAACAAAACTTTTACTTCTGTTTTAGAAAGACTTAGTAAAATAGATGAAGCTCAGAAAAAAATTGAAACTTTATCTACTGATATTGTTTCTTTACAAAGTATTTTGACCGATAAAAAATCGCGTGGTATTTATGGAGAAGTTAATTTAAAACATATTATGGAAAATGTATTTGGTGTTAATGATAAAATCTATAAACTTCAATGTACTTTGCCAAACACTACAATTGCTGACTGTGTTTTATATGCACCTGAACCACTTGGTACTATTATCATTGATTCCAAATTTCCACTTGAAAACTATCAGATGATGGTTGATAAAAACTTATCACCAAGTGAGAGAGCTATGCATGAAAAACAATTTAAAATCGATGTAAAAAAGCATATTGATGCCATTAGTAGTAAATATATCATTCAAGGAGTAACTTCAGACCAAGCAATTATGTTTTTGCCAGCAGAAGCAATATTTGCAGAAATTAATGCTTATCACGCTGATATATTAGATTATGCTTATCGTAAAAAAGTTTGGATTACTTCACCAACTACTTTAATTTCTACATTAAGTGTTATTCAAATGATTATTAAAAATATAGAGCGTGATAAATATACTTCCATTATTCATGAAGAATTAAATAAATTAGGATTAGAATTTTCTAGATACAAAGATAGATGGGACAAACTTGCTAAAAGTATTCAAACTGTAAATAAAGATGTTGAAAATGTTCATATTACGACTGAAAAAATATCTAAAAAATTTGAAATGATTAATCAAGTTGAAGTAGGTCAATTAGGAGATGAAAATAAAATTGAAAAAGATACTTCAAGTATTCAATAGTTTATTATATGTGTTCTTTATCTGCTTTATGGTTTATATGTTAATTACTTCTTATAGCACTATGAAGTTATCACAGATTCTACAACTTCTTTGCATTTTTCCACTAATTATGGTACCATATGTATTAGATAAGATAAAAGGATATCAGATAGATGAAAAACTTATCTTTTTCTATTATTTGTTTCTGTTATTTGCTTTAGTAATGGGTAGTATTTTAAAAGTCTTCTACCAGATTTGGTGGTTTGATTTATTTACTCATTTCTTATCAGGAATTTTAACTAGTGTATTTGCTTATATCATATTAGAAAAGTATCAATTAACTAGCTATCAGTACAGATTTTTTGCCTTATTATTTATTCTGGCATTTACCGTTTTTGTTGCTGGTTGTTGGGAATACTTTGAATTTACTTGTGATAAATTATTTTCTAGTGATGTTCAGTGGGTAGCAAAAACAGGTGTAGATGATACCATGACAGATATGTTAATCGCAACTTTAGGTGGCATTTTATCTAGTATTTATTATTATATTCAAATTAGAAATAAGAAGTAGTAGGAGGAGTTATGAAAAAAGATAAAAAAGTGGTTCAAAAAAATAAAAAGAAAAAAGATTGGAATAAAATATTTTTAATTATTTTACTTGTTTTATTAATACTAGAAATTATTTTAATTCCTTGTTTGGTATATGCAGAAGTTAAAAAAGTATTACCAATTGTTTTCTTCTTAATTATTCCAACAGTGTTTGCTATTATCATTTTACTTTTAAGTAGAAATTGTTCAATTGATTTTGAAAAGAAAAGAAAAAAAGTGATTCAAAAAATCTAAGGTGTTTAAAAAACATCTTTTTCTTTGCATAAAAAGTATAAAAAAATAAATAATATAAATGTATCTTTGCTAATAGAATAAATTAGGTGGTACCATGACTCGAATGTTCTTTTTTTTGTTAGGCTTTGGTTTTATGGTAATTGGTTTTACCTATATTATTACTTATTTGAATCTTTTAAGTATGGGTTATTCTCTACTAGATTATTTCAAATTTATTATTAGCAGAGTAGAATGTTGGTTTAGTATTGTTGGTTTTCTGTTAGTTTTTCTAACTATTTTTACGAAAGGGTATGATAAAAATGATATATATTTATGATATTTTACTTAATTTCTGTGATTTAAATGAATTATATGATTTCTATGAATGGAATCCTAATGACAACATTGAAAATATAAAAAGAATTAAAATGGTTCATGTAGCTAGAACTACATTTGATAATTTTCTTTACTATAAGGGAAAAATTGATAAAGATTTTTTACTTAAAATCTATCGTACTTGTGAAGTTTATACTGATAGAAAAGTAAAAATTTTAGATTATTGCATCTTAATTTCTGATGGAGAAAGAGTATTAGCAGTTGAATTTGATAGTACAGGAGAAACTATTTATAAGAGTAAGTTATTAATTGATGAAGAAGAAGAAATTGCTTTATTAGCAAATAACTTAGAAGTAGTTACTTTGAATTTTCAAAAAGAAAAGAAAGCTTTAAATGATCGTTTTTTTACTCGTAATGAAATTCAAATTCGTAATTATTTAATGAAAGAAATTAAAGAATGTTATAATAAAAAGAATTATGGAAAATTACGCTTTTTATATGAAGAATACTTTGATGAAGAAATAAATTCACAGTCTAAAATGTTTGATTTATTATTAAATAGTATGAAAGATAGTCTTGATGATAAACATATTCATTTGTATCAATTACTTAGATTAGCTAGTAAAAAAAAGCAAGTATAGATTAATAATCAATCATCATACTTGCTTTTACTTTTTTCATAGTAGCATCTGCTCTTATTTTAGCTTCTTTTGTACCATTATCTAAAATTTCTTTCACTATTTCAGGATTTTCTTCATAGTATTTTCTCTTTTTTCTGATTGGTGCTAGGAATTTTTCAATGTTTTCAATTAATTCTTTTTTACAAGCTACACAACCTCTAGTACCATTTTTACATTCTTTGCATACAGTTTCTAAATTAGGATTATTTATTAGTTTGTGGTAATAATATACCATACAAACATCAGGATTGGCTTTATCATCTTTTTTGATTTTTTCAGGATCTGTTACTGCTTTCATAATTTTCTCTTTTACAACTTCAGGTGAATCCTTTAAATAAAGAGCATTTCCTAAACTTTTTCCCATTTTCTCTTTTCCATCTAAACCTTTAATTCTAGGAGTTGGACTAAGCATGTGTTCAGGTTCTGTTAAAGTTACACCATAAATAGAATTAAACTTTCTTACAATTTCACGACATTGTTCAATAAGTGGTAATTGATCTTCTCCTACAGGAATTAAAGTTCCACCAAGTGCCGTAATATCAGCTGCTTGACTAATAGGGTAACCAACGAATCCATAAGTAACACTTTCACCGTCATTACCAAATAAAGCTTTTTTTTGAGCTATTTCTGTTTTTACAGTAGGATTACGATAAAGTCTTGCCATCGTAACTAAATTAGAATAAAAAACGGTAAGTTCTGCAATTTCAGGAATCTTAGACTGAATAAATAGATGTGCTTTTTTAGGATCAATTCCAACTGATAATAAATCAATTGTGAGTTCATAAACATTTTTTCTTACTTTTTCTGGATTGTTGAAATTATCTGTCAAAGCTTGCACATCAGCAATTTCAAAAAAACATTCATATTCATCTTGTAGTTTTACCCAATTTCTAGTTGCTCCAAAGTAATGTCCAAAATGTAGATTACCAGTTGGACGAATTCCTGTTAAAATCGTTTTTTTCATAAAATCACTTCCTGTTTATCATTTTAGCATAAAAGTTAAAAAAATAGTACATTTATGTATAAAATGTAAAAATTAAGTAAATGCTATTAGTAAAGGAGGAGATTATGAAAAGAATTAGTAAAGTTTTATTGATGGTTATGGCTTTATTCTTAATTGTCGGTTGTGGTAATATGATGAATACGCCAACTAAGAAAGTGGAAGAATTCTTAAGTAAGTACCAGACACAAGATAAAGATGTCTTAGATCAACTTGATGATGTGATTAAAGAAGCTGGAACGATGAATGATGACCAAAAGGAAACTTATCGTGATTTAATGAAAAAACAGTATCAAAATTTGAGTTATAAAATAAAAGATGAAACTGAAGACGGAGATAATGCTACCGTTCAAGTTGAAATTGAAGTATATGATTATGGTAAAGCTATTAGTGAATCAGAAACTTATTTAACTACCAATCGTGAAGAATTTTTAGATGATGAAAAAAAAGAAGTTGATACTAAAAAATTCTTAGATTATAAAATTGGGAAAATGAAAGATGTTAAAGATAAAGTTACTTACACCATTAATTTTACCCTTTCCAAAGTAGATGGAAATTGGCGTCTTGATAATATCAGTGATGTTGATAGACAAAAACTACACGGCTTATATTATTAATGATAATTTCTTAGATTAGGACTAACTTAGTCCTTTTTTTCATATATTTTTTTAGGACGGTGTTGATATGAAAAAAATAATGATCATAATTCTTTCTTTTGTTATGTTGTTTCCTAATATGGTAATGGGACTTTCTTTGTCTTGTCGTAGTTGTGTATTAATGGATAGTGATTCTGGTAGAGTTTTATATGAAAAAGATAAAGATAATCCGAGATTAATTGCATCAATTACCAAAATTATGACGGCAATACTTGCAATTGAATCTAATAGATTAGAAGAAGAAGTGGTGGTTGGAGAAGAAGTATTAACTATGTATGGCTCTAATATTTACATTGAATTTGGTGAAAAAATGAAACTTTTAGATCTTGTTTATGGGTTGATGCTAAGAAGTGGAAATGATGCGGCAATTGTGATTGCTACTTTTATTGGAGGTACGGAAGAAAATTTCGTAAAAATGATGAATGAGAAAGCAAAAGAAATTGGTATGACTAATACTGTTTTTAATAATTCACATGGTCTAGATGAGGTTACACAAAATAAATCAACAGCTTATGATATGGCACTTTTATCTAGTTATGCTTCTCATAATGAAACTTATATGAAAATTGTTGGAACTAAAAAGTACACTGTTCAAAGTGATAAAAAAAGTTACATTTGGCATAATCGTAATAAATTACTAGGTAGTTATTCTTATGCAACTGGTGGAAAAACAGGATATACTCCTAGTGCTGGAAGGACATTAGTTACGAATGCTAGTCATAATGGATTAAATCTTACCGCTGTTACTTTAAATGATGGAAATGAGTATGTATCTCATGAAATGATGTATGATTATGGCTTTGAAAATTATAAGAAGTATACCATTTTAGATCGCAAAAAATTTAAAATTGATAATGCTTACTATCCAAATAAAATTTATATTAAGGAAAATTTTAGTTATCCACTTACTGATGTTGAAAAAGAAAATGTTAAGGTATTAGTCAAACTAACCAAACTAGATAAACCAAATAATAATGATGAAGTAGGGGTAGTAATTGTGAAACTAAAAACAGAAGAAATTTTTAGAGAAAAGGTATATGTAAAAGTAAAAGAAGAAGCAAAAAAGGGCTTTTTTAAAAAGATGTGGTCGTGGTTATTTGATTAATAAATTATGGGCTGGATTTATTCTTGTTGGTATTTGTTATAGTTTTTTTACAGGTAGGGTTGATGTTATAAATAAAGAAATTATCGAGTGTGGAGAGACTAGCTTGAATTTATTTTTAAGTATGTTTCCTATGATGATTTTATGGAGTGGGATTATGAATATTGCGAAAAAAGCTGGTATTCTTGATTTCCTTGCTAAAAAAATGAGACCTCTTTTTCGTATTATTTTTCCAGATATTGATGAAAATGATGAAACATTAGGTTATATTGCCTCTAATCTAACCATTAATATGTTAGGAATCCATAATGCATCAACACCTTTTGGTTTAAAAGCTATGAAACTTATGCAGGAAAAAAATAAAGACAAGAAAACGGCTACTAGAAGTATGATTACTTTTTTGGTACTAAATACGAGTGGTGTTACTTTAGTAGCTACTGATATTATTGCTGTTAGAATGATGTATGGTAGTAGTAATCCTACAGATTTAATTATGATAACGATAATTGCGACAATTGTTAATACTACTTTAGCTTTACTAGTAGACCGTATTTTATGGAAGAGGGACAAATACCATGAATATCACTAATATTGGAAATATTTTATTACCCTGTGTTGTGTTTATAATTTTATTAGTAGCCATTATGAAAAAAGTTGATGTTTATGACGAATTTGTTAGTGGTGCTAAAGAAGGTCTTGGTATGGGAATTTCTATTTTTCCTTATTTAATTGGCATGATTTTTGGAATTAACATTTTACTAAAGAGTGAAATTTTACAAAATATTTTTGTTTTTTTTAGACCAGTTTTTGATTTTCTTAGAATACCTATTGAAATATTACCTATGGCAATTATTCGTCCTATTTCTGGTAATGCTAGTTTTGCTGTTATGATTAATGTGATTCAAACATATGGTGTTGATTCTTACCTTGGTAGAATTGTATCTGTAATGCAAGGGGCAACCGATACAACAATTTATGTGATAAGTTTATATTTTGGTAGTATTGGAATTAAAAATATTCGTTATAGTCTAAAGGCTGGATTATTTGCTGATTTGGTTACTTTAATTATGAGTGTCTTATTGGTGAGCTTGGTGTTTGGAAGCTAGCCTTTTTCTTTTTTTTGAAAGTTTTTTTCTTCCTAGAAGTTAGTCATTATTTTTAGAATATACGCTTTTTTCTAAAGGTTAATTCCTGTTTTCAGTGCAAATTTTTGAAATCTATGATATAATCTAATCGATAAAAACGGCGGTGATTAGATGAATAATAATACTAGCATTTGGAAACAAGAAAAGAAAAATACACAAGATGATAGTTTATTTTTAGAAGTAGAAAGTTTTTTTGATAATATTCAAAATAGTGAATATTTGGAGTATCGTGATGGCCAAAGAAATATGGCTTATAGTGTAGTAGATGCTATTAAAAGTAAAAGTGTTTTATTAATTGAAGCTGGGGTAGGAATTGGTAAAAGTTATGCTTATTTAATTCCTATTATTCAGTCAATTAAAGATAATGATGATTTTGAAGGAGCTATTATTGCTACCTCTACTATTGCTTTACAGGAGCAATTAGTACGAGATGTAGAAGCCGTTGGTAAAATACTTGGCAAAGATGATATTAAAATTAGTTTGGCTAAGGGAAAAAATAATTTTATTTGTATGAAAAGATTACATGATTTTTTAAATACTACAGGAAATAATCAGTACCAATATATTTTAGACAGAGTTTTAGAAAAAAATTCTATTGATAGAAAAGATTTTGAAGATATTAGTGATAAAATGTGGAGAGATTTTAATGTTCGTGTATGTGCTAGTATGTCATGTCCATATTATGCTGACTGTCAAATTGTTCATGACAGAATTGACTATAAAAAATCTAAAATCATTATTACGAATCAAGATTTTCTAGTTCAAGATTTAAAACATGATGAAGATGAACGTTTATTTTCTCAAGATAAAGTTGTAGTAATTGATGAAGCTCATAACTTGGAAGAAAAAATTCGTAATGCTTATGTTTTTGAAATCGATAAAAGATATATTGAATCTTTAATATACCAGTTATATTATTCTCTAGGAGAAAATGAATTAAATCAATATTTATTTCAAGAAATTGATGTAGAATTAACAGAATTATTTACTAGACTTCGTGCTAGTAGTAAAAATGAAATTCGTAAGGTTAATGATACAATTGATACTTACGAAGAATGTAATCGTGTTAAATTTAATTGTGGAATTAAATTAACAGAAATTATTCTTAAATGTGTTAACTCTTTGCAATTACTTATTCAAGAATTAGAAGAAAAAAGTAAATATGAAAATATTCCTTTAAATAAAGAAAAACTAGAAAATTTAAAAGAAGTTATTAATGTTTTTATCGATGTTACTAAAAAAGATAAAAGTAATAATCTTTATTGGGTAAATTTTGTAGATAGCAGGGGTAATTATGTTAGACTTACTTATGCACCTAAAGATATTAATTTATTGTCTTCTAAAATGTTATCAAAAATTCATGGTGGCGTTGTTTTAACGAGTGCAACTCTAACAACTCAATCTAAAATGGTAGAGAATAGCTATTCTTATTATGCTAATTCTATGGGATTAAATAAAATTATTGGTAAGCCTGTTACTATGGAATATCCTCAAAACTCACCTTACGATTATTCAGACCATACAATTTTATATTGTCCTCGTGATATTGCTTCCCCTCATCAAAAAGATGAATATTTAAAAGATATTACGGAGCGTATTTGTACTTTAATTGATGCAACAGGTGGCAAAACTTTGGTATTATTTACCTCTAAAAGTAATATGAATTATGTTTATGAAAATATTGGGGTAGAAAACTTTCCTTTTCCTATTTATATTCAAAAAGAAAATGTTAATGTTAAGGCGTTAAAAGAAAATTTTGAAAAGAATGTTTCCTCATGTTTATTTGCAACTGGTTCTTTTTATGAAGGAATTGATATAAAAGGTAGCTCTTTAAGCCAAGTTATTATCGCAAAACTTCCTTTTCCAGTTGTTGATCCGGTGGTAGATTATAAGGCAAATAAATTTAAAGATGGATTCATGGAAGTTTACTTACCAGAGATGATTTCTAAATTAAAGCAAGGGACTGGAAGGGCAATCCGTAGTGAAGATGATACTGCCGTTATTTCAATTTTAGATTCTAGAATTTATGATTATAATACTAATTATGATAATATTATTTTTGAATCTTTACCATTTAAAAATATTACAGATGATATTGACGAAGTGCGTCATTTTATATCTAAGAAAATAAGATAGGAGAAATGTTATGGAACAAAAGATGCGTTTACAAAAAGCAATTGCTAATAGTGGCTACTGTTCTAGAAGAAAAGCAGAAGAAATTATATTAGCTGGAAAGGTTAAAGTAAATGGAGAAACCATTACAGAATTAGGAGTAAAAGTAGGTAAAAAAGATGAAATTATGATAGACGGTAAGTTAACTAGTCAGGAAGAAAAGGTTTACTATTTACTAAATAAGCCTAGGGGAGTAGTAACTACTACAACAGATGATAAAAAGAGAAAGACCGTTATCGATTTAATAGATACTGATAAAAGAATTTATCCTGTTGGAAGACTTGACTATGATACAACTGGTGTTTTAATTCTTACTAATGATGGAGAATTTGCCAATATGATTATGCACCCTAAAAATGAAATTGATAAAGTATATGTTGCCAAAATAGAAGGTATTTTGAAAAAAGATGCGATTATAGCATTAGAAAATGGTGTTACTATAGATGGTGTTACTGTAAATGCTAGTAGAGTAAAAGTAAAGAAAACAGATTTAAAAAGTAATCATTCTTTAGTTGAAATTACGATACATGAAGGAAAAAATCATCAGGTAAAGAAAATGTTTGAAGCAGTTGGATATCATGTTGAAAAATTAAAAAGAGAGCGTCTTGCATTTTTAACAGTAGATGGCCTAAATTCTGGAGAGTATCGTAAATTAAATAATAAAGAAATTAGTAGATTATATGTGTTAGCAAATAAAAATAAACGAGAAAGGTATTAGTTTTCTTCCTCGTTTTCTATTAATTCAATCGCACCAGTTGGACAACTTTCAGAAGCATCTTGTACATTCTCAATGTCTTCTTCTTTAATTACTGCTACTTTTTCATTATTATTATCTATTGGATTTATAACTTCAGCTAAGCCATCGTCACCAATTTGAAAAATATTATCAGCAATTACTGTGCAAGCACCACAACCGATACAAGTATCTTTTTTTACTCTTGCTTTCATTTCTTCCTCCTTATATAAATTATAACATGAAAAATTATACCGTAAATAAAAATTTCCGGAAAAACTTTTTCTTTTAATTATTTTATGGTATGATTATAGTAATTATGATAGGGAGTGATAGCATGGTAAGTAGAATGGATAAATATCATTCAGAATCTATTCCAGCAAATCAAAGCCGTTTTCAAAAAAATGAACATTTGTATGAATCTTTATATAATAATAAAGTTGTAACAGAGTTTTCAGAAATTAATAATAACGTACTAGATTTAACGAGTGGTACTTCTAGTAGCTCAAATAGGAGAGAAAATTATCAAAAAAATAAAGCTAGTTTTCCTAATTATAGAGCCGATGTAGTAGAAGAAAAAGTGGCTTTTCCAAATTCTATCGATAAAATTATCGAAGATCCATCAGAAAAAAATTATAATATTAATGATATTTTAAGTGAAGCTAGGAAAAACAGAAATCTTACTAGTAATGATGAAAAGAAACGCCTAAAGACGGTAGAATATAGTATTTTATCTGATTTGAGCAAAGAAAAATTGGCTGAGTATCGTGAAAATAAAAAGAAAATGTCCAAAGATGAAGAAGAAAATTTGGAGGAGCTAATTCATACCATTACTTCTAATAGCTTAAGAAAAAAAATAGATGATGAATTGCTAAGCGATTTACTTCCAACAGAGGAAGATGAAACTATTATTTCTAAGGAGTTATTAGCAAGTATTGAAGATACAGAAGACATTTCTTTAGAAAAAAATAAGGTTAATGAAGATTCTGATAAAGAGGATTCTGATAAAGAAGATTTTTTAAAAGATACAACTAATGAAATGGAAATAGATCGTTCTTTTTATACAAAATCTATGGATTTATCTAAGGAAGATTTTGAAATAGATGATGACGATAGTGACGATGATTCTTTTTTAGAAGAATCTAAAATGAGTACGACAAAGAAAATATTTCTTGTTTGTTTTATTGTTTTAGTAATTGCAATTGTTGGTTATATTGTTTATAGATTTATTTAATTTTAGGAGGTTTTTATGATTTCTAGAGTACAGAAAAAAGATATTGTTACCTGTGTATTACTTTCCATTATCACTTGTGGTATTTATACTGTTTTTTGGTTTATAAGAATTACTGATGACTGTTCTAAAGCAAGTGGGGACGATTCTATGGATGGTGTTACTAGCTTTTTGCTTTCTCTTATTACTTGTGGTTTTTATACTTGGTACTGGAATTACCAAATGGGTAAGAGAATATTTATGGCTCAGCAAAAACGCAATTTACCAGCTACTGATAATTCAGCAGTTTATTTAATTCTTTCTTTATTAAAATTTGATTTTATTAGTTATATTTTAATTCAAAGTGAACTTAATAGACTTGCAGATTTTGACTATTCAAAATAGCTTTAAGTATTATTTGTGAGTGCAATGATGAAAAGTATGATTAAAAAGGTATTAGCTATTTTATTCTTTTTTCTTCTTTTATTTTTAGGCTGGCTATTTGTTTGGTGTTTCGGTAAATACATTCATATTCCTTGTGTATTTCATGAATTTACTGGGCTATTGTGTCCTGGATGTGGAATGACTAGGGCATTTATTGCTATTTCTAATGGTAATTTTTTGCAAGCAATTTATTATAATTTTCTGATAATTTTTTTAATTCCCATTTTTAGTATTTACGCATTTTATAATGCATATTCTTTTTTTCAACATAGAAAATTTGTTTCTTTTTCTAGCGTTTATCCTAGAAATTTAACTATATTTTTTCTAATTTTTTGTTTAGTGTATGGAATTGTTAGAAATTTCTTTTCATTTTAAAAAAAAGAATATAGGAAGTTGTTAAAAGATAAATCTAAGGTACTAATGGTTTAATATAAATTTCATTTTTTGTATAGTGGCAAATAGAATTTAGTTAATTTCTAGGTGCTTTTTTTATTTGCAACATTATTTAGTGGTACTATTTTTTAGGAATTGTTTATGTTTTCTACTTTTTTTTCTATTACATAAGATTAATGTAGGAGAAGGTAGGTATGAAACAGAGGATTCATTTAAAGAAAAAAAGAAGAAAGATTAGTAAGAAAAAGTTTTTATTTGTGACCATGTTATTTAGTGTTTTGGGTGTTATTCTATCTTTAAATTATATTAACAAACGATTTACTCCTATTTTGGTTGAAACAGCTGAACTTGAAATAGGCAAGTTTTCTACAATCGTTGTAAATAAGGCAATTGCTCAGGTGCTAGAAGATAAAATTAATACTGATAATTTATTCGATACCATTATAGATAATAACGGTCAAATTCAAACAATTGACTTTAATCCTATTATTGTTAACCAAGTCTTAAATATTGCTACTAGTGTTGTTCAGAATAATTTAAAGTTATTAGAGGAGGGTAACTTAGATACTATAGGAATTTATGATATGGATTTACCTGAAGATAGAATTAATGATTTGAAGAAAGGAATAATTGCTAAAATTCCTATTGGCGTTATCACTAAAAATTCCTTGTTAGCAAATATAGGCCCTGAAATTCCTATTCGCCTACATTATGTTGGAGATGTGAATAGTAACATTACTACTGAAATTACCCCTTATGGAATTAATAATGCTTTAGTTAAAATTGGAGTAAAACTAGAGATGACAGCACAAATTATTCTTCCTTTTTTAACTGACAAGATGGTTTTGAACTGTGATATACCTCTTGCAATTAAAATGATACAAGGAACTGTACCAAATTATTATGGAAGTGGTTTAGTGAAAGATTCTTCTCTTTACTCGATTCCTTTAGATAAGTAATGCCATATTTTTATATTTATTCCCTCTTTCTAATCAAAAAAAACAATTTTTTGTTTAAAAAAGAAACAATTTTTTGTTTAAATTATTTAAAATAAGTGTATAATATATATGACACATGAATTTATAGTTTCTTTTGATCCATAGACTATATTAACATATCATGTGTCTTTTATTTGTGATTTTGATGACTTTTCGTTAGAAATTTGGTACACTGCTATTATCAAAGCAAGATTGGAGAAAAGGATACATGAAGAATATAGTTTTAAATGATTGTCATTATGAAGTAATAGAAAATTATAAAAATGTTTTTAATTTAGAAGAGTTAACTGATAAATTTACGGATTATTTTGAAACCTTTGATTATGTTCTAGGAGATTATTCATATGGTAAGTTAAGATTAAAAGGTTTTTATAACAAAAATAATAAGGAATTGCAGGAATACAATGATTATGAGAAAGTTCATGAATATTTAAAAGAGTATTGTAGTTATAATTGTGGTTATTATGTAATAAAAAAGTTATAAAAAAGCACTAAAACACTTGAATTTATTGGGAAATATGTGCTACAATTAGTTTAGATAATAAAGGGAGGATAAGTTATGGCAAATAAAGATAAAGAAGAAAAAAAAGTTCTTTCTATTATTAAAGAAGATGGAACAAAAGAAGAAGTAGAATTATTAATTTGTTTTACATTTAATGATACCAAAAAAGAATACGTAGTTTATACAAGAAATGAAAAAGATGAAAATGGTAATGTGACTGTTTATATTTCTAGTGTGGATAGAAGTGGTGAAATTCCTAAAATGGGCGCAATAGAAAGTGATGAGGAATGGTCAAAGATTAAAGATGTTTTAAGAGAATTATCAAAAAATGACTAGGAGGGTGATAAAATGGAAAATGTACTAAATATTACACAAGATGAAATGAATACTGTAATAGATAATGAACCACAGATGCCTAGTTCAAAAATAAAACTTAGAAGTATGAGCCTTGCTAATTCAAAGAAACATATTAAAAATGTTCCTCATTTTTCAAGAAAGCAATTGAAAGATAATGATAAAGAAATCGTAAAAGAGAAAGAAGATAGTATTGTTTCTTTTTCAAATGCTACAAAAGTAGAAGGAAATGAGGAAAAGAGTAGTGTTTTAACTTCAGTTCAAAATAAAATTATTCCATTTCCAAGTATGAAGTTGGAAATGGTTTCAGGAAGTGCTAAACCAATTAATGTAAAAGAAGATAAAGAAAAGAATATTCAAAATCATACAACTGCTTTAGTAATGGAAGCAATAGAAAAAGAAAAAGTACAAGAACAACCTACAATTGTTAGTGAACATCCAGATACCACTGTTAATGAAACAGTAGTTAATCATGATCATATTGTTTCTGAAAATGTTAGTGATACTAATAATAGCTTACCTTCTACTGATTCTAATGTTTCTGTAGAGGAAAAAACTATTGTTAATATTGATGATTATATTGCTAAATTAGGTAATGAGACAGAATCAATTAAAAATATTAAAGAGCAGGCAAGATTAGCACAAGAAGAAGCTGATGCATCTGATTTAAATTTAAATAAGATTAGTGTAGAAGCTAGTGAACTTGAAAAACAAGAGGCAGAAGCCAAAAAAAGAGATTTGGAATTAGATAAGTTATTAGTTGCAGCTTATGAAAGTCAATCTAATACACTAGTTAATGCTCGTAAAGATTATGAAGATACTATTAAATCTGCTAATATTAGACGCCAGGAAAATGAAAATAAAATTTTACAATTCCAAGCTAAAATGGATAGTAGTCGTAGTAATATTACGAACTTTAACGAAAGTATTGCTAGAAAGCAAGCGATTTTAGATGCTTTACAAAATACTAATGCTTCTGGTAATATTACAGTTTCAGAAATTTCAAATGAAGAGGAAAAAGTTAAAAGGATTGCGTAGTTTATATTATTGATGTTTAAATCAAAAAGCACTAATATTTTTAGTGCTTTTTTCATATTTTATTATAGGTAGATAATATGAAAAATTTTATTAATTATTATTACGGATTTTATATTAACAATATATATTTCAGTAATAACAAGTATTTTTTTCAAATTGGTAATGAAAAATATATGCTTCAGACCTGTGAAAATCCTACTATAACTTCCTACTGTAATGAAATTAATTATCAGTTAAATCAATATTATTATTTTTTTTCATTTGTTTTAAATAAAGAGAATAACTATATTACATTAATTGAAAATAAGCCATATTTATTGTTAAAGTTAAACAATATGATTAATAGTAAAATTAGTATTTTTGATATTAAAAATGATTATTTTATTGATGTACATGGCAAAATTTCAAATTTAAATCGTTTCCCATGGACGAGATTATGGGAAAATAAAATTGATTATTTTGAAAGAATACTGTTTTCAAAGAAGGAGAGTTATAAAAAAATATACCCAATATTTCATTATTTTATTGGTATTGCTGAGAATGCCTTATTGTATTTAAAACAGACTATTCAGGAAGAAGAACAGGAAGATAGTGACAGGGTTGTGATTTCTCATAGTCGAATTACTATTGATTATGAGTTGTATGATTATTATAATCCTGTGAATATTATTATTGATCATAGTAGTAGAGATATTAGTGAGTATATTAAATCAATGTTTTTGCACAGAGTTTGGGACTTAGATATTTTAAGTCAGTATTTAGACAAAAATTATTTTTCTAGGTATGGTATTAGAATGATTTTTGCTAGAATTCTTTTTCCAAGTTTTTTCTTCGATGATTTAGAAAATATGATACTTCATAGTTCTGATATTAATGTTTTGCTTTTAGAAAGCAGGGCAGAGGAATTTGAAAATTTTATTAGAGAAATTGGCACTTTTTTCATGAATAAATATGATATTCCTATGTTATCTTGGATAATAAAAGAAACATAAACTATATTTCACTGTCGTTTATGTTTCTTACTTCAATTACCTCAGGAATTTCACTAGTAATTGCCATTTCTATACTGTCTTTTAATGTTAAATCAATCATTGGGCAATCTTGACAATGTCCCATCATTTTTACATAGACAATGCCGTCTTCATATTTTATATATTCAATATTTCCACCATCACTAATTAGAAAAGGTCTTATTTTATCTATGATTTCAATAATTTTTTTTTCTGTTTCTTTCATAATATCACCAAAAACATTATAAGATTATTTTAATTTTATTTCAACATAAGTTGAATAAAAAAATTAATTTTGCTATAATATAGCATAGTTATATAAATGAGGTGCTTTATGTTAAAATACGAAAAAGGTAAAATTGTAACTGGGCAAGTTACTGGTATTGAAAAATATGGAATATTTGTAAGTTTAGATGAGTTTTATAGTGGATTAATACATATTTCCGAAATATCTGATGGCTTTGTTAAAAATACAGGAGATTATGTTGATATTGGTGATACTATACATGCCAGAATTGTAGAGGTTGATTCTGAAACATATCATGTGAAACTTAGTATTAAAAATTTAAATTATAAAACAAATAAATATCCTAGAAAGAAATTAAAAGAAGTTTCTAGAGGGTTTGAACCATTAGAAGAAAATTTATCTGGGTGGATTTCTGACAAGTTAGATGAAATTAATGCAAAGAGTGAAAAATTTTAGTAATCTAGTTACTTTAAATATATTGAATATTCTAATTTTGGGGCTTGCTTGCACACTTTAATTTTAAAATTTATAAAAAAATAAAAAAAAGCAATTATTTGTATTGACAAATATATTTCAAAATGATATATTTGATACTGTCAAGTCGTTATGTTCGTTGGCAATTATATTTCGGGCGATTAGCTCAGTTGGTTAGAGCACCTGCCTTACAAGCAGGGGGTCATAGGTTCGAGTCCTATATCGCCCACCATTTATGTGCCGAAATAGCTCAATTGGTAGAGCAATTGATTTGTAATCAATAGGTTACGGGTTCGATTCCTGTTTTCGGCACCATTATTTTGGAGAGGTAGCGAAGTGGCTAAACGCGGCAGACTGTAAATCTGTTCCTAACGGTTCGATGGTTCGAATCCATCTCTCTCCACCACTAGATTGCCTCGTAGCCAAGTGGTAAGGCATCAGACTTTGACTCTGACATGCGCTAGTTCGAATCTAGCCGAGGCAGCCATTTATATTAGTTATTATTTGTTCCGTTAGCTCAGCCGGTAGAGCATCTGACTTTTAATCAGAGGGTCTGGAGTTCGAATCTCCAACGGGACACCATTATGTGCCTGAGTGGCGGAATAGGTAGACGCACAGGACTTAAAATCCTGCGAGCTTCAACACTCGTGTCGGTTCAAGTCCGACCTTAGGCACCAACGGAGGAATACCCAAGTCTGGTTGAAGGGACCGGTCTTGAAAACCGGGAGGTCGTGCAAGCGGCGCAGGGGTTCGAATCCCTTTTCCTCCGCCACAATATCGCGGGATAGAGCAGCCAGGTAGCTCGTTGGGCTCATAACCCAGAGGTCGTAGGTTCAAATCCTGCTCCCGCAACCATATTGGTCTCATGGTGCAGCTGGTTAACACGTCTGCCTGTCACGCAGAAGATCGCGGGTCCGAGTCCCGTTGAGACCGCCATATTTGGCTTCATAGCTCAGTCGGTAGAGCAGAGGACTGAAAATCCTCGTGTCGCTGGTTCGATTCCCGCTGGAGCCACCAGTTGAACCAATGAAAAAACCTTATAAAATAAGGTTTTTTTTATGCCTTAATCTATGGTCCAAAAATACCACTTAGAGTTTGTGGTCCAACTGTGGTCCAAAATCATTGTATTTATTTAAGTGTAATTAAATATAATTGAAGATAATTAGATACATTTGAATTTATTATTTGTATATTATTACACATTTTTATGTGGCTTTTTTTTCATTTTAATTTTATTAATTAAAAATGAGGAGGAATAATATATGATAGATGATAATCAAAATAATTATGATAGGAGTACCATTAAAGTTGGTACTTTTTTTAGTGGGATAGGAAGTCCTGAAAAGGCACTAGAAAGATTAAAAGAAGAAAAATATATAAATGATTATAAATTAGAATTTTTTAGTGAAATAGATAAAAATGCAATTAAAAGTTATTGTGCTATCCACAATATAAATGAAAAACTAAATAAAGGAAGTATTTTAAGTATTAAAGGGCAAGATTTACCATATTGTGATTTATGGATTGGAGGATTTCCATGTCAAGATATATCAAATGCTGGAAAAATGAGGGGATTTACCTTTGAAAGCTCTACTAGATCAAGTTTGGGTTGGGAAATGATTCGATTGCTTAATGAAGTAAATGAAAAACCTAAATATGTAATTTTTGAAAATGTTGCAAATATTGCTAGTAAAGCTTTTAAAGATACTTTAAACTTATTTAAGAATGATTTAATAAAGTTAGGTTATAAATTATATGATAATATTTTAAATGCTATAGATTATGGAATACCTCAAACAAGAAAGAGGTATTTTTTAATTGCCATATTAGATAATATGAAAAATTTTACTTTTCCTAATCCAATCGGATGTGATTTTATATTTAAAGATTTCTTAGATATGAAAGTAGAAGAAAAATATTATTTAACTACCAATAAATATGAAACTATTAGTAATAATAAAATAAAATTTTATAATAAGAATCGTGATGAAATAATCTATGAAATTGAATTAGATAAATATAAATATGGTGGAGTATGTGGAACCGATAAACATTCTAATTTTAGACAATCCAAAGTTATCCATTCTTCACTTGGATATTGTCCTACTTTAATGGCTTCTAATACCACTGAGAATTGTAAAATAGCGATTTCTGAAGATGATACATTAGAAAATATTAAAATACGTAAAATAACCCCCAAAGAAGCTTGGAAAATGATGGGTTTTAGTGATGATGATTATAATAAAGCAAGTAAAGTATGTTCAGAAACTAATCTATATCATCAAGCAGGAAATTCTATTGTAGTTGATGTAATATACTATATTTTAAAATCTTTATTATAAAATTAATTTTAATAAAATTAAATTTAAAGAATATAAGATAAGTTTAATCAATGTTTATTTTCTAATATACTATAAATATATTTCCTATTCATAAAATGTATTGATGTATTTAAAAATGATAACAAATTTACTTAAATAATGTTATAATGTAATTAATAATAAGTAGTACATAATTTTGAGATTAATACTACTTATTATTTTTTTTGGCAGGAAATTAATTAGTGTTTGTATGTAAATAATGTATTTTTTAAAGAATGAGGAGGGAAAATATTTATGATAGAAAAATATGCATATACAAAAACATATAATAATTATGGTAAGGTTGTTTTAACTTTAAATAAGGCACTAGAAAATAAAAACATGAAACCTTATAGATTAAGTGTTTTAACAGGAATTAATTGGGGAATCATAAAAAGATATATGAAAGGTAATTTATATCGAATAGATTTGGATATTTTGGCGAGAATATGTTATGTATTGGAATGTCCTTTAAATGATATAATTCATTATGAACAAATCAAAAATTTCAAAAAAGGCAGACAAAAAAGTAAATTATAATTTAATATTTTTATAAAATATAGATATAGACAATTACAAATACTATGAAAAATACAATCTGTCATTTATAGTCTGAATGATTATAACTTAAATAATTATAGCCTGAATGATTATAACTTAAATAATTATAGTCTAAATGATTATAGTCTAAATATGAATATAGTATATTTATCTTTATTATGTTAGTCTAGAAATAGTTTAAAAGAAAGGGGAAAATAACCATGATAGAGATAGATAAAATTATTTTAATTCAATTGTTTTTTCATAAAAAACTGTAGTATTTATTTTTTTGGAGAGTTTTATTTTGAAAAATAATGCTCTTTTTTGTTTTTTTAGGGGGAAAATGATTTGGAACAAGAAAAAATTGGTAAATTTATTGCTCAATGTAGAAAAGAAAAAAACTTGACACAAGCACAATTAGGAGAAAAAGTAGGAGTTACAGATAAAGCAGTATCAAAGTGGGAAAGTGGTCTAAGATTACCAGATATTGCTATATTAAATGATTTAAGTAATGTTTTAAATGTTACTACTACTGAATTATTAAATGGTAAAAAATTTAAATCGAATGTTCAATATGTTACAACTACTGAATCTCAATATCATCAGATAATTAATAAAGAATTATTATTATTTTTAAATGATCATTATAGTTGTTGTAATATATATTTAATTCAAAGTAAAGATAAAAATTATTTGATTGAAGGATTGATAATAGATTCTAAAGAAACAGATTTTATCAATATAAGTTTTATTCAAAATAATTCTATTGATAATATGAAAATAGATTTAGTTTATTCATACGAGTACTCATTTAGTATAGAAAATGATGTGATTTATAAAACAGGAAACATATTATTGTATGAGTATCAAAAAGAGGATTTGGCAATTCCATTTAATAAAATTTTGCAAAAAATAAAAATATATATAATAAGAAACAATCATCAAAATAGCAATATCAATAATACTTTAAACAAAGATTTAATTCTTCAAATTAAATATATTAATCAAGATTTTGAACAGAAAAATATAAATATATCTTTAAGTTTAGATCAAATTTTTACAAATAATAAAATAGTTATATAAACTCTCCAGATAGGATACAAGAATTGTATAATTAATATAATTGTATTAGAAACTCTCCAGATAGGATATATGAACTCTCCTATCTGGTAGTGTTTCTTTTTTTTTACTTTTGTTATTATCAAAATGTAAGGAGTAGCAACCTTGCAAAATTTAAGAACTGCTAATTTAAGTTAAATATCAAAATATTTTTTGATGTTTAAAAAGGAGGTAAATTGTATGACATAATTTAATTAAATAATTAGATTTCATGATATTTTATGAAGATATTAAAAATAGTAAGAGTAAAAAGAAAAGAGGAAAGAATATGAATAATTATGATTACATAGTAAATTCATTTACAAAAGATGAAGATAATGTAAATTTAGAAATTAATAATTTAAATGTGGGGTGTATTACCTCCAAAAATAATAAATTTAGTTTAGATAGTGAGGGTAATCTTACTGTAAAAAGTATAACTGCAGAAAAAGAAACAACAATATCTAAAAATGATATCATAAATATTGTATATCCGGTTGGATCAATTTATATAGCATTTAATTCTACTAATCCACAGTCAATTTTTGGAGGAATATGGGAAATAATCCAAGATAGATTTTTAATTGGTGCAGGTAATAGTTATGCTTTAGGAAATACTGGTGGAGAAGTTAATGTAACACTAGGCGTAAATAATATTCCATCACATAATCATACATTTAGTGGTACAACTGATGGTAATGGTAACCATAGCCATACCGGTAATACATTGGAATTAAGACAAACAAATTCTTATAATTATAGTAATGATGCTGCAAGACCTATTTCAAGTAGTGCAACACATTATGGAATGCAAATTACAAATGATGCTGGCTTTCATCAACACACATATAGTGGTACAACTAGCAGTACAGGAAGTGGACAAGCTCACAATAATATGCCACCATATATTGCAGTTTATATGTGGAAAAGAACTGCTTAATATAAAAGAAAATATGTTAAGGAGGAAAAATGAAACAAATAGAATTGATTAATAAAAGAAAAAGAAATGAAAAACATTTTCTTCAAGAAGATGGAACTATTGTTGCTAAAATATATGGTGACGATGTTCATTATCTTAAAAACGGTAAATACGAAGAAATTGATAATACCCTAGTAGAGGATGGAGATTCTTATACTAATAAAAGTAATGATTATAAAATTCATTTTGAAAAGAAAAGTAAAAATTCTTTGATGAATTTAGAAAAGGAAAGTCATTATTTAAATATCAAATTAAAAGAAGCTAATGAAATTCAAATTAGTAAGAGAAAAGGTATTTCAAAACTGATGGAAGAGGTATCCTATGATAATATCTATGATGGAATAGATATTGAATACAAAACATTACCTACTAAAGTAAAGGAAACCATTGTATTACACCATAAACCAGTAGATAATATGATCTTTACAGTTGATACTAATCTAACACTGGAGTTAGAAAAGGGTTATATTTTAGCAAAGGAAAATAATAATACTATCTTTACAATTGAAAAACCATATATGGAAGATTCTAATGGTATTAGAAATGATAATATTTATTATGAAATAAAGCAAAATAATGGTAAGTATGAAATCGAACTAGTTTTGGATAAAGAATGGTTGAATTCTAATGATACTGTTTATCCTGTTTATATTGATCCAACAATTAGTAATAATAGCCAAAATGGTAATGTATATGATACTTATATTTATCCAGGTGATACAGGTGTAGATAAAAATAGTCAGGCAATTTTAAAAGCAGGAGTAGAAAAGGTCAATGGTACAAATCGTATTAATAGGGCTTTAATTAAATTTGATTTACCTGAAATTGGGACAGGTAGTGAAATTGTAAATGCCTCTTTACATTTAATAGGATATCCAGCTGTGACTGGAAATAATTTTGAACAGATTGTTGAAATTCATAGAGTTATAGAGGATTGGAAAGAAGAAACAGCAACTTGGGATCAAATGAATAATAAGTATGATGAAAAGGTGGAATCTGTACAATTTGCGAAAAGAAGTACAGTTACAGATAATCAAATTGATCCATATAGTAGTTATTATAATGATCTAACGAACCTAGTAAAAAAGTGGTATCGTGATACTCCAAACTATGGAATTCTTATTAAATCAGCTTATGAAGATGATTATGTAAATGATAATTATCCTGCTTTTTTCTCAAAAAATAATTCAGTACAAGGGGAAAACCCTAAACCAGTTTTGACTATTACATATAGAAATCAAAATGGACTAGAAAGTTACCTAAATTATAGTACACAAAGTTTTACAGATGGATCAACCTATATGAATACTTATAATGGAAACTTAGTAGGACAGTTTTTAATAGGAAAAACGATTGGTGGTAAGCTTCCAGTAAGTTTAAATTTAATATATAATACAAATGATGTAATTGTGAAACAAGATGGTTTTAAATTTAATTTAATACAAACTATTCGATCTATTACACTAGAAAATAACGAATATTTAGAGTATGAAGATGAAGATGGTACTATTCATTACTTTTATAAAGATAATGAAAGTGATTCCCCATTATTTCATGATGAAGATGGTTTATCACTTACTGTTGTGAAAGAAAATAATAACTATATCATGTCTGATAAATATGGTAATAAGAAATTATTCTTACAAAAGGGAAACAACTATTATTTAACACAATTTGAAGATGTTAGTGGTAATAAAGTTCAGATACAATTAGATTCTAATAATCGAATCAGTAAAGTAATAGATGCAAATAATGCGGAAATTACAATTACTTATGACAATAATACAATAGTAGTAACTAGTCCAGATTCAACTACTACATTAAATTATTTGTCTAAGAATATTACATCTATAGAAACAAATAATGGAATCACAAATTTTAGTTATAATGATCAAAATTTAATTTCTAGTATTACAGATGTAAACGGATTAAAGATATCTTATGAATATTGTAGTGAATTACCATATAGAATGAAAAAAATTACGCAATATGGGTTGAATGATACACTTGGTGGATCATTTACAGTAGATTATGGTTTTAATTCAACAACCATTATAGATCACAAAGGTAGAGTAAATACTTTAATATTTAATAATACAGGAGTATTAAGTTCTAGTAATAATATGAATTCTATTGAAGAAATTGATAGTGCTTACTCAACTACTTCAGAACATGGTGATTATGGTACACTTCCTAATAAAAAGTTATATGACGTTATTCCTATTAAATATGTTAAGAATTATCTAGAAAATTCAAGTTTTGAAACGGATGTAGATATTTTTGAAGTATCATCTTCTGGAGAAATAACAAAAGAATTTTCTACAGACTGTTCTGTTTCAGGAAATAGAAGTTTAAAGGTAACAACCACTGGAAATACCACTTATATGTGGAGCAATGAAATTACATTAAAAACGGGAAAATATTATACGTTTAGTGGCTATTTTAAAAATGATCAAAAAATAAAAATTGCTTTAGTAGGTACTGATTATTTACCAGACCCTCATCATATGGCGATTGAAGTTCAAACAGAGGAAGAAGTAGAAACCTCAAACGAATTTAGTAGACATGATGTTACATTTTATCATAAGGGTGGATATACTGATACTATAAAAATAAATATAACTTTTGAAGGAACTGGAACATGTTATATTGATGATATTCAATTGGAAGAAGGAGAAGTGGCTAATAATTATAATATATTAGAAAACTCCGACTTTTCCGAAGGATATTCTGATTGGGATGCGCAAGTTAGTAAAAGGGATTACAGTAATTTAACTGAAGATGGTCCAAATTGGGTAGATGTTCCTGCTAATGAAGTTTTAGAAGTTGTGAAAATAAATAATAACCAAAACACAGCTCTTAAGATTAATATGAATCCATTACAGTCATGCAAATTAAAAAAGACTTTTCCAATCAAAGGAAAAAAAGGAGAAATTTGTGATATCTCATTTTGGATTAAATGTGATGGAATTGTAGGAAATACAAATGGTGATATGCAACCAACACCACTTTCACAAGTTGGAAATTATGTTTTAATTGCCTTTAAGCCAGTTGGTTTTGATTATGGTTCTTGTGAATTTGGAAGTTCAGATTTCTTACCAAATGAAAAATGGCAATACTTTACACACAAATATAGAGCAGAAGAAGATTTTGATGAAGTTATGTTAATTTTTAATAATTTTTGTCAAGCAAATGCTATGTATATTACAAACCTATCTTTCTATAAACAACTAAATACCCAATTTTATAGTTATGATAATCAAGGTAATATAACAGGTGTAAATGATGCTACTATGGATAGAAATACAGTATTTAATTATGATAAAAATAACCAATTAATTAATATGATGAGTCCTAAGGGAAAAAAGTTTACTTATGAATATGATAATATTATAACTGATCGTATTTTAAGTGCTACATCATCTAGTGGTATTTCAAATCAAATAAAATATGATAGTAATGGAAATCCTATTACTACAAAAATTATTAAAACTGCTAATAATGAATTATCAAATGCAACTTATAAAATTCGTAGTAAAGGAACAGCTAAATATCTTAAAGCAGAATATACTAGTATATTTATAGAAAGTGATTCTTGCAGTAATACTTTATGGAATTTACAAAAAATTAATGATAAATTCAAATTTGTATATTCTGTAATACCTACATATTCTATAGCATATAACAATGATACAATTTTATTAAGTTCAGGTGATATTAATAATTTATTTTTATTAGAAAAAAATACAAATGGTAGTTATTATATTAAAATTGATGGTGAAAATAAATATTTAAAAGTTAATAACTCATCCTTAGAAATTGCATCGTTAATAAGTAATGATGCATCATTCGAATTTTATATTGAAACAGTTGGAGAGAAATTTATAGAAAATAATGCTACGTATAGTGATGATGGAAGGTTTGTAACTAGTGTGACTGATGCTCTTTTAAATAAAACTTTATATGTAACTGATCATGATAATGGTTTAGTAACATCTATTACAAATGCTAATAATAAAACAATTAACTATAGTTATAATGATAAAAAACAACTTACTACAGTTGCTCAAGATGGTAAAACAATTAATTATAGTTATAATGATAAAAATTTATTATCAAAAGTTACACAAGGAGATATGAAATATAACTTTACATATGATAATTTTTTGAATAAAAAAGATATTAAGATTGGTGATAATATTACATTAATGACAAATGAGTATGAAGAAAATAATGGTAATTTGGTAAGAACTTTATATGGAAATAATCAAGAAATATCATTTGATTATGATGAATTTAATAGAATTAAAATTGTACATAAAATGGATAAAGATTATTTCTATAGATATGATAGTAATGGTAATTTAGCTAGGGTTTTATCAAATGATATCATAAGTACATATGATTCAGATCCTGTTGAAATTAAAAATTATGATCATACGATTAAATATTATTATGATCAGGCAGAAAGAGTTTTAGAATATACAAATGATGAATTTAATATCCTTTATGAATATGATGCAAATGATAATGTTACTAATAAAAGATATCAATTAGATAATTTAAACTATATTACCCAAAATATATTTGATAAGGATGATAATATCATAAAATCAATATTAGATAATCAGGAATTTAATTATCAGTATGATGAATTAGGTAGATTAGAAAATAGTAATATTAATAATCAATATCATATTAGTTATGATTATGTATCCAAGGGAAAGAGAACTTCAACTTTAATAAACGGTATACAAAATGGAAATAATAAATATTCATGTAAATATGATTGTTTAAATAACATTACTCATTTATATTATAATGATAATTTAATAATACAATACTATTATGATGAATATAACGAATTAATAAAAGAAGAAAATTATAGTACTAATCAAAAAATAGAATACAATTATGATAATTTAGGTAATTTACTATCGAAAATTACTACAAATATTAATACAAATGCAATTATTAAAACAGATATTTATGAGTATGAAAATAATAATTGGAAAGATCAATTGACAAAATATAATAATACAACAATTACATATGATGAAATAGGTAATCCTATAACTATTGGAACTAATATAAATTTAACATGGCAAAATGGACGTAGTTTATCTTCATATAGTGATTCTTCAAATAATCTTGTTGTAAATTACAAATATAATCAAAATGGCATAAGAACAAGTAAAATTGTTAATAATATTGAAACAAAATACTATTTAGAAGATTCGAAAATTATTTCTGAAAAAACAAATAATAATGTAATATATTATTTATATGATTTGACAGGAATTATTGGTTTACGATATAATGAAAATACATATTTCTATATAAAAAATTTACAAGATGATGTTATTGGAATTTTAGATGCTAATTATAATCAAATAGTAACATATAATTATGATACATGGGGACAATTATTAAGTATAACAGATTCCGATGGTAATTTAATTACTGACTCTAGTCATGTGGGTGTTATTAATCCATTTAGATATAGAAGTTATTATTATGATTCTGAAACAAATTTATATTATCTTAATTATAGATATTATAGTGCTGAAATAAATAGGTTTATAAGTCCAGATACTAAGTTAATTCAAGATTTTTCATTCTTGGGAAACAATTTATATTTATATACTGCTAATAATCCTGTTAATAGAACAGATAATAGCGGAAATAGTTGGAATAGCTTTTGGAATGGTGTAAAAAAGAAAATCCAAAATTTTGCATCTGATGTTGGTTTTGCATTTACTGGCACTGTTGCATATATACTTGGAAAAAAACAAACTGCTAGAACATTATGGAATTCTATTGGTGATAAACCTAAAAATCTAACAAATAAAGATTTGCCAGGTATTGTAAATAATGTTAAATCATCTGAAAAATTTAAAACAACTATAAATGATATTGTAAAAGAAAACCCAAATGGCAACATAAAAAAAACAGTAGGAGTTACTTTCCCAGTAGGTGCTCTTGATGATTTAGGATTAGCTTTACATGGTACTACAATGAATGTTAGTGGAAATTTAATTGATGGAAAAGGAACATTAAATATTGTTATTACAGATACATATGATTTTAAATATGAAAAACTGTCTAATGATCCTTCATTAAAAGATAGATTTGTTAATTATTATAATAATCTCGCGTATTCACATCAGGAATTCGGACATATTAATCCATATGATATTAGGATTGAATTCAAATATGAAGTAAAATAAAATATTTTATAGAAAAGAGGATATTTATGTTAAAAACTATTAGAAAAACCATATTGTCATTATTATTTATAATTATAATTGTTATAATTTTAATATACTTATTATACTTCATTATAATTTTAAGTGATAATAATTATACTTCAGGTAGAGATACTATTGAATCATTTGGTAATGGTAGATTTCAAATTATCAGAATTAGCAATGAAAAAAAAGAATTATCAGATTTAAAAGAACTAAAAACTATAGAATCAGATATACAAGTGTACTATCAAACTGAAAATAGGGTATATATTATTGGGAATAATGGTTATTGTATTTTGAATTGTTCTGAAGAAAATTATAAACAATCAAAAGATTTAAGTGATTTTGCAATTGAGGAACAACAAATATTTAATAAATTACAAAAATAATTTAATAGTTTTAAAATCATTGCTCCTCTGTATTTAAAAAATTGATAAAATTAATTGTACTTATAAAAGTTTTATAAAGGAGTTCAACTAATTTTAATTGAACTCCTTTATTTTATGATAGAGAGGTAAAAAATGGAAGAATTTATAAACAGGTTATTGGCTATGAATGAACCAAAAACTTTATTTATACTATGTGGTGTTTTTATTTTTACTGATGTTCTTACTGGATATTTAAAGGCTTTTAAAACAAAAAAGGTTAATTCTTCAATTAGTAGGGATGGATATTTAAAAAAGATTTCTTGGTTGATTGCCTTGCTTCTTGGATTTGTAGTAGATTTTTTTGCAGATGTGGAATTGTTTTTAATAGGTACAGCAGTAGTTTGTGTTATAACTGAAGGCATATCAGTTTATGAAAATCTTGGAGAACTAGGTGTTAAATTACCTTTTTCAAAATATTTTGAAAAAATTAAAGAAAGCAATGAGATTATATAAGGTAAATAAATGAAAAACTTTATATTTGGAATGAAAAATATGAGAATTACTCAAAGCTATAACGGTACAGTATCTCATAAACCTCATTGGTATCAAAGTAAAGATTATGCAGATTACCCAATAGATATTGCGGGTATTGATGCAGGTAGAGAACCATATTATGCTACTGTTGATATGGAAGTAGTAGCTATTAAAGGAATTGGTAATTCAACTACCAATACCATTTGGTTAGTTGCAGCAGAAGAATGTGATACACCAAGTGGCATTATGAAGCCATTTATTATGCTTACTCATTGGAATGATTCTGATCCTTATATCAAAAATCTAAAAGTTGGTTCTATTGTGAAAATGGGTAGTCCTATTTGTGAAGAAGGAGTAGATGGTGCTACTGCTAATCATTTACATTTAGTATGTGGAAATGCATTACGAGGTTGTGGAAATGGCTTTATTTTAAATAGCAATAATAAATGGGTATCAAAGGGTTACTGTATGAAACCTGAGGAAGTAATGTTTATAGATAAAACATTTACAAAAATCTATTCATCAAGTGATATTTTATTTCAAGAAGTACCAGATAATAATCAATTAAAAGAAGAATTTTTTGGAACAAAAGGATATTTTAGTTTAGGAAATTATCATGAAAATATTGGAAAAATCTGTTATTTTTTTGCAGAAAACTTTTATGGATATTTCTATAATGGTAAAGATGCAAAGGAAAAAGCACATACTGTCCTTGATGGAAATTATTTTGGACCATATTTAAGAAAATGGACTGTTGAATTCCAAAAACGTGCAAAAAATGATGGAAAATATGACGATGTAATAGATGGAAATATCGGACCAAAGACTTTAAGCGCTTTAAAGTACTATGGATTTAAAGAGTAAGAATAAATGAAAAGCCACAAAAACATGAAAGAATTGTTAGAATTTCTAATGATTCTTTTTAATATTATTAGAGTAATTTCACTATTTGAACCAATAAAAACCAGAAAGTACCATTTTTATAAAAATGTATTTTATAAAGAATCAAAATGAACCAAAATATACTTGCATTAGTTATGTCAAGATGTATAATATGGTAAAATCAAAATAATTTTGCAATCGTGAAATTATTTGTTTTTAAATATAGTGGTTATATAGCCATTTTGACAATACAAGAAAATTATGTTAAAATATGCCCAATTTATTTGAAAGAAGCAGTACTTTATTTGTGCTGCTTTTTTTAATAGGAGGAATAAGATTTGATTTATTACTTTATTGAAAGAAATAAATTAATGTGGCAAAGAAAATATAACTTTGCTTGTAGTGTTGTGTTTTTGGAATGATAAAAAAAGAAAAATTATAGGTATAAATTGCTGTTAATTTTTCTTTTTTTATTGCCATAAAGGGGGAAAATAAAATGAAAAATGAAGAAAAAAGTACATTTGTTGAATATGGCTTGCTTGATAAAGTATTTATATCACAATATGATTTAGTACAAACGGAAAAGAATGTTATTGAAATTATGAATAAGTTTTTTAAAGCACAATACAAATATTTTGGGATTCAGCCACCAAGAATGACTGCCAACTATGATATTTTTTATGAAATGAAGACTTGCACATACACTGATAAAGTAGGTACTGTTGTAGCTGATAAGTTAGATTCTGAACAAGATATTATTAATTTTTACAATGTTATGGCTGGTGCAATCGAAAGAATGAATACTTATGAGAGAGTTTATTATACAGAATTTTTATTAAATAAAAAATCTGAGAGATATACTGCTGATCGAATAGGTGTTTCTAGAAATGGAATGATTCCTATTAGAAATAGTTGTATTTTAAAAATTGCTATGGCATTTGGTAAAGAAGTAGAAATATAATTAAAAGGAGAAATGTATATATATGTATAAGAGGCAAAAAATACCATGACTTTTTTGAAATCATTATTAAAAATAAAGGGGGGAGAAATTTTGAATAGAATAGATATTTATATATCAAATGAATTAAAAAAATTAATAGAAGAAAGAGCAAAAGAATTAAATATAAAAGTATCAGAATATTTTAGAATGTTATCTATTTATGATATATCAAAACAACAATTAAAGTTATTGTATAGTAAAGAAAATCAATTAATAGATAATATTAATAATATTGAAAATAAATTAGATATGACAGAAGTGTAAAACAACTATTATTAGGGGGAAAATAATAAAATGTTAAAAACTATTGGACTATGCTTAATTTTATTTCTATTATTTATAGTATATTCATGTTGTATAGTATCATCTAAATGTTCAGGTGAGGAAGAAGATACTATAAATATGAAATAATATTTTCAGAATATTATTGAATTCTTAAAAGATGCACGATAAAATAAACACAAGGTGATATATTGTGTCAAAAACTAAAAAAATAATTATTTTAATTTTCATATTATTACTGCTTGGTATGACTATTTTTGTCGTTTATAGGAATTTGATAGGAGAACCTTATACAAAAATAGAAAAAAATGATATTAATCAAGAAAAAGAATCTTCTATAATTGAGGAAAAAAGTGATAATAAAAATATAGAAATAAATAATTCTGAGAAAGTTCAAGAGAACAATGTTATTCAAGAACAAGAGTCAAATACTCATAATACCAATCCATCAAATGATGAAGCGAAAGAATCTGCAATAAGACAAGAAAATAATAATTCCTTATTTATAAATGATGAAAAAGAATCATCTTCTAGTACATCCAATTCTGAATCTTATAATACTAATTCAAATCCAAACAATAATTCTACTTCTATTAACGAACAAACAACAACTGATAATAATTCTAATAGTAGTGTAGAAGTAAAGCCATGGGATAAATTAGGTATTTCAGAATATGATTATTATCACAAACCTGCTTGGAGCTGGCAAACTATTGATTTTATTTTAAATGGATCTGGTGATAATGCTTGTAGTAGTAGAGAAGACTGCCGTAAAAAATGTCAGGAATATGGTGATAAATATTTATTAAACCATGATGGCTCTTATAATTGTGATACTGTAAATAGTTATTCTGGTGATTATCTTGGTGAAGATTTTAGTTTTATCGAATTATAGTCCTATATTGGACTTTTTTTATTTGAAGAACGGGGGTTAAATGGATAATAAAATAATTTTAATATTAACTATACTAATATGTCTTGGTATAGTTTTTTTTGATTTTGAAAAAGTAAAAGCTGAAACATATAGCGGTGATATTATCACTGGCGAATATGTTCCTAATATGTATATAAAAAAATTAAAACAAGATGGCAATGGTAAGTATCAACAGGGTAGAGTATTACGTAGAAGTTCTGATAATGTTTTTGTATATTGTTTACAACCATTCGTAGATATTAATAATGATTATGTTTATAATATTACTACTGATGATTATGCAACTATTTTGAATATTACACAAGAACAATGGCAACGTATAAGTTTGCTTTCTTATTATGGGTATCAATATGGTAATCATACTGATTTAAAATGGTATTATATAACACAAGTATTGATATGGCGAACCGCTGAGCCAATGTCAAATATTTTCTTTACTAATACACTGAATGGTACTAGAAATGATAATTTATATTCTAGTGAAATAGCTGAAATAGAGGATTTAGTAGCTAAACATTATGTAATACCTAATTTTAATTTGTCAGATATTACTATGACATTAGGACAAACTATTACTTTAAATGATTCAAATAATATTTTAAGTGGATTTAATATTTCACAGCAAAATAATATATTAGCTAGTATTTCTAATAATCAACTTAATATAACTGCCACTAATATTGGTGAAATTAGTTTGACTTTATCAAAGACAGACTCAAAATATACGACACCGCCAATAGTTTATTATTCTGACAATACGCAAAATGTAATGGTGGTAGGACGATATGATCCAGTAAATTTAAAAATTACTGGACAAGTTAATGGTGGTAGAATAAAAATTACCAAAGTGGATAGTGAAACAAATTCAACTAATCCACAGGGAATTGCTTCTTTAACTGGCGCTATTTATAATGTCTATGATTCAAATAATAATATTGTTTCCACTTTAATAATAGGAAGTGATTCAATGGCTATTACTGATTATCTTCCATTGGGTACATATACAGTTCGAGAAGAATCTAGTAGTATTGGTTATTATTTAGATAGTACAGTTTATACAATTGATGTTAATTCTAATAATATTTTTAATTTGACAGTCAAAGAAGAAGTAATAAAAGGTAGAATCAAACTTATTAAAATAGATAAAGATAGCAGTACATCAGTTGCACAGGGTGAAGCTACTTTGGTAGGAGCTAAATATCAAATTTTAGATTCAAATAATAATGTAGTTGATACTTTAATAATTGGTGATGATTGTACTGCAATATCTAAATTATTACCTTATGGAAAATATAAAATAAAGGAAATTTCATCATCAAAGGGATACTATTTAAATACAGAAATTTATTCGCAATTTGTAGAAGAAAAATTAATTTACTCAATAAAAGTAGAAGAAGAAGTAATTAAAAACCAATTTAATTTTTATAAATTCTATGGTAACGAAAGTACAGGTATAATATATTCTGAAGCTAATGCTTTATTTAAAGTTGTGAATAAAGAAGGTATTGTAGTAACCACATTTAAAACTGATAAAAATGGATATGCTAAATTAATTTTACCTTATGGTGATTATGTAGTTAAACAAGTATCAGGATTAGAAGATTATAAATTAATGTATCCATTCAGTATTAGTGTTAGCGAAACGACATCTCTAAATCAAACTAATTATTTGAAAAATGGTCCAATAACTGCTAGATTAAAACTAATAAAAATAGATAGTGAAACAGGATTATCAATTAATATAGCAGGTGCTAAATTTAAAATAAGGAATCAAAAAACAAATGAATATATATGTCAAACTACTGATAAAATTATTTGTGAATTTGAAACAAATGAAAATGGTATTATGATAAGCCCACTTCCTTTATTTGGAGGGGATTATATCATTGAAGAAATAAAGGCACCTAATGGATATATATTATCTAATGAAGAACTAACTTTTTCACTAAAAGAAAATCAAGATATCATAGAAGATGAAGTATATGGTTCTATGATTGAGGTAGTTTTTGAAAATACACAAGTTAAAGGGAATTTAATTATCCACAAAACTGGTGAAAAAGTAGAAATAAAAGATAATACTTTTATTTACAAAGAAATTGATTTATCAGATGTTGTTTTTGAAATAAGAGCAAATGAAGATATTATAATAGGTAGTAAAAAATATTATTCTAAAGATGAATTGGTAGCTACTTTAAGAACTAATGAAAATGGAATAATCGAATTATCAAATTTACCATTAGGAAAATATACAGTGAAAGAAATATCTACAAAAGATAATCATATATTAAATTCAACTATTTATGAATTAGAACTTAAATATCAAGATCAATATACGGAAATTATTTATAAAGAATTAGAAATTAAAAATTCTTTACAAACAGGTGAATTAGAATTTACAAAAACTGATTTAACAACAGGTAAAGTAATTCCAAATGTAAAAGTTAATATTTATACAGAAAATGATAAACTTATTTATAGTGGTTATACCGACAAAGAAGGTAAGATAATAATAAAAGATTTGTTTGTTGGTAAATTTTATATTATTGAAACAGAAACTGTTGAAGGATATGTTTTATCTAATGAAAAAGTATATTTTGAAATTAAGGAAAATGGCGAAATTGTAAAAGCAAATATGACAAATAATAAAATTTCTTCAAAAATCATTTTTCATAAAACAGATGAAAATGGTAATTCTTTAGCAGGAGTAAAAATTGGTATTTATGATTTAGATGAAAATGAAATTGGTATATATACTACAAATGAAAAAGGAATCATAGAAGTAGAACTTGAATATAACAAATATATGTATAAAGAATTAGAAACATTGAATGGTTATATTCTAGATGAAGAAAAACATTATTTTAATGTTACACAAGATGGTGAAGTAATAGAATTAAATTTAATTAATAAATTAAAAGAAATTGAAATTCCTAACACTTCATCAAATTCAAATTTTATTTCTATATCAGTTTTAATGTTAGGTATAGGAATAGTATTGTTTATAATATCAAATAAAAAGAATAAAAAGGTTTAATATAAAAGAAAAAAATAATAAAGGGGGAAAGATATATGTTAAATCAATTAGTTTTAGTAGGAAGGATTGCAAAGCAACCAGAACTAAGGGAATCAGAAAATGGAAAGAATTATAGTTTTATTACACTAGCTGTTCCAAGAAGTTTTAAAAATGTAGATGGTCAGTATGATACGGATTTCATTGATTGTATTCTTTGGGATAATGTTGCATCTTCCACTGTTAAGTACTGTAATAAAGGAGATATTGTTGGTATAAAAGGTCGCCTTCAAACTAGAGTTGCAGATGAAGAAAAAAATAAAAGATACACTTTGGAAGTTATTGCTGAAAAAGTAACTTTTTTATCTTCTAATAAAAATAAAGATGAGGATAAAAATCAAGAAAAATCTAATGATACAGAAGTAGAAATGTAATACAAAAGGAGGAGATTTTTTATTAATTTAAAAATGAGTTATTTAAATTATAAAATAAAAGAAAAATATTTTCCAATAATTAAGGATAAAGCATCACAAATTTTTATGATGCTTTTTTCTTTCTTTTTACTTATAAATAAAAATAATGTGTATGCACTTGATAAAATCGAAGGTGGAGATGTAACAATTGATAGTTTAGGTACCATTATAAAAAGTCTTGCTACAAAAATTCAAGTTTTTGGAATTGTGTTATCATTTATTTCTCTTGTAGTATTTGTTATTCAATTTATTATTGGTGATGATGAAGCAAAACAAAGAAAAAAGAAAACAATTCTTTATACACTTGGTGGAGTTGTATTATTAATTTTAGTTCCATCTATTATCAATTTTGTTATTGATACATTGGGATAAAAAATGATATATTTATTAAATTTATCTAGTGATATAAAATATGGTGTGTTAGATATTCTTCGTGGAATTGCCATGAGCATTATTGATATTATTTTTTCTACTATTGATACTCTTTATAATGTTGCACAAAAAATAAATAGCTTAAATTTTATTCAGATGTTGGAAAATATTGAAAACTCACCATTCACTAAAATATTTAATGCTTTTTTCATGCTTTCATTTACTGTATTACTATTATTTTCTATTTGGAAAATCTCTTTTAGAATATTAGATGCAGACAGTAATGAACAACCATTATTTGAATTAGTAAAAGAAGTAATTAAATGTGGAATTCTAATATTTAGTATTTATCTTATTTTTAATACTAGTATTAATATAGGTGTTAATTTGTCTAATTCAATTTATAATAATTTTTCTTCTGCTTCATCGACAATTGGTGATAAAATGAAAACTGCATATTTGACTCTTAATGAATCTTGTTATAAGGTTGATGGGGGAGATAATACAGATGCTGAAAATGTAAAAGAATTAAAGAAAATATTAAGCGGTTATTCTAATACTACAAGTGCAAATACAATGTCTGATTTTGAAACTTTAGTTAGAAATAATACAATTACTGCAAGTGATGTTTCTGATTCTGGTGCTTTTTCTTTTAGATGTACTATTTATAAAAAAGGACTATGGAATGATAGTCAGGATTATGCTTTTTCTTATAATTTTTTATTTGGAATTATAGTAGGAGTAATTTTTCTATTTAGTGTTGGATTTGCGGTTTTGATGCTGGGAAGAAGACAATTAGAATTAGCATTCTTAATGACTATTTCACCATTAGTTATTGCTACATCGGTTGGAAGAAAAGAACAAAGATCCGCATTATATCAGCAATTGGCTTCCCTTGTTTTACAAGCAGGTGCTATGATGCTATTAATAGGATTAACTTCTATTATGTTTAATGCAATACAAAATAGTGCAGAAATTAATAGTTTGAATTATTTTACTAAGGTTGTTGCTCAAAGTATTTTATATCTTGGTTGTGCTATGCTTCTTATGACTGGTTGTACTTCTCTTAATAGATTTATTGGAGATAATGTAAGTGCTAACAGTGGTCGCGATATGATGCTAGCAATGAGGGGATTAACTGGTGGTATAGCAACAGCTGGTGGTATTGGAATTGGTGCATTAGGTTCTATTAAAGGGGTTGGACTTGGAAGTCTTAAAGGAACCAAAGGTATTGGACAATTAACAAAAGGTGGTTTTAATGTATCCCAAGGAATGTATCATAAAACTGCAAGTAAATTTCCTAAAACTAATGAAGGATTATCAGCTAAAATGAATGATAAAGTTGGAAAAGGAGTTAGTCAGATGATGAGGGGTGCTTCACTTCAACAAAACTCTTCACCATTGGCGCGTGCTTATGGAAAAATGTTAGTAAATCGTGGTGAAAGCAAAATGTCTGATGCAAGAAATAAATGGGATTTTGTAAATGATAAATATAATCCGGATTATCTTAAAGGTGGAGTAGAATTAAGTCGTAAAGGACTTTCTAATATCAAAGGCGGTTTTGGTAGTGCATTAAATAGTATTAAAAATATAAATAATCCACATAGTATAAAACATAGAAAAAAATCTGATATTTTATATTATACAGATGACAATAACACAAGGGGAAATTAAACATGTATATAACATTACAAAGTATAAAAAGAAATTTAGGTTTGTTTAATTTAGAATTAGAAGACTTAATTATTGGTTCGATATTTGGAATAATATTTACGATTTTATTTTTATTAAAAATATATATGGTTGCCATGGCTATTATATCCATAGGCGTTATATCTTTATTTCCAATTGAATTTAGTAAATGTAATAGAATTTATAAATTGTTTATATTATTTTCTAAATTTATTTTTAAAAATAAAAATTATTATCTTTATTATGAATAAAAGGGGGATTTGAATACAACAGTGAATTTAAAAAAGAAAAAAAGAGAAATTAAAAATGTAAATTCTTCTAAGTTGAAAAAAGAAAATATATATTTAACTAAAAGAAAACTAAAAAAGAAAATTCAAAATTCACAATTTTTTACGAATGTAAAATCAATTGAAGATAATGGAATTATCTTACTAAAAACGGGACAATATGCTATATTTTATAGTGCTAATCCAATTGATTTATCATTAACTAATCAATATGAACAAGATTTGTTTTTTCATACATTATCAAAATTATATCGATTACCATTTACTATTAAAGCATATAAATTTGATGAAAAAATTAATCTTAATGTGAATAAAGAAAATTATCAAAGATTATTAGAAAAAGAATCAAATAATCTGGCTAGAAAAAATCTTTTAATTAGTAATCATAGTTTTATTGAAACAATTGAACAAGAAAATTTAACATCTGCCAGTTCTTATTATTTTGCCATTATTTCTAAAAATAAAGAGGCACTAATTAAAAATTGTGAAGAATTTGAATTATCCTGTTCTTCCATTATTCCAAAATTAGAAATAGAACAAATCAAAAATAAAAAAATATTATATAAGTTATTTTCTAATATGTATTTTTCAAATAGTAATTTAGATCAAATTATTTATTATGATTTTATTGATTTAGTTACACCATTAAAAATAACAGAACAGGTTTCTTCATTAAAATTTGATGATGAAGAAATTCAGATGGTATCAATAAAAAATTATCCACTTTTTATAGAACATGGATTTTTAGATAGAATCATTAATCTACCAAATGTAAAAGCATCTGTATCAATTAATGAATCTATTGAACAATATAAATTAATAGATATATTAAATAGTAGTTTTAAAGCAGTTTTAGCAGATTATAATTCTACTAAAAAATTAAGTGATGTTAATGAAATGCAATCACTTATGAATAATTATAAATTATTGATTGAACAAATATCTTCTAATGATGAAAAAATTAAAGAAGTTTCGGTTGTATTAGCAATTAATGGTGATAAAAAGACCAGAGAAGAATTAGTTAAAGAAATAAAACGTAATGCAGAATTATATCAAATAAAGGTTGATATTCCAAAGATGAGACAGTTAGAAGCATGGCAATGTTATGATTTAACAGATAGGTCTTTTAAAGATTATGTTATGTATTTGCCTACAATTACATTAGCAAGTGCATTTTTTTTTACAGAAAATTATCATAATGATTCTACTGGCTATTTATTAGGGGAAGATTCTGTTTATGGATTACCTATATTTTACGATCCATTTTATTTAAATAAAGTACGAACTAATCATAATTTAGGAGTAGTTGGGACAAGCGGTAGTGGAAAAAGCTATTTATTAAAATTACTGATAACAAATGAATATGCTAGAGGGACTAAGCTTTTTTTATTTGATGTTGAAAATGAACTTCAAAAATTATGTGAACGTTGTGGTGGACAATATATTGATTTATCTAGTAAAGGTTTAGTCAATCCATTACAGGTTAGGTATGTACTAACAGATGAAGATGATGAAAGTTCTATTCTTAGCAAACATTTAGGATTTTTAGAAAATTTCTTTATTACAGCATTTGAAGATTTAACAGAAAAAGAATTGGTTGTTTTATTAGATATAGTTGAAAAATTTTATAATAGCAGAGGAATTACAAAAGAAACGACATTAAATGAATTTAAAAAAATGAGTCCAAAAGATTATCCAATATTTTCAGATTTATATGCTTTTTTATTAGAACAACAGAAAAGTTGTAATAATAAAGAATTAGCAAGAATTCTAGTAAATATTGAAGTTTTATTAAAAAGACTAGTAATAGGACAAGATAGTAATCTGTTTAATGGAATTACAACAATTGATTTAAGCAATGATTTGATTGTATTTAATTTACAAGAACTATTGTTTAATTCTAGTAGAAGACTAATAAATACACAAATGATTAATTTACTTACTTATCTAAGCAATGAAATTATTGATAATAAAAAAAGAAACGATAAATTAGGTATAGATCAAAGAATGCTTATAGTATTAGATGAATTTCATAATTATATAGATGAAGATAATCCAACTTTATTAAAATATTTCGATCAATTAAATCGTAGAGCAAGAAAATATAAATTAGGAATTGTAGTAGCTAGTCAGCAACCCAATGATTTTACAAGTAGAAGTGATATTTTAAGACATGCATCTGCTATTTTTAATAATTGTCAATACCAGGCAACTGGTATGCTGAAAGATACGGATATAGAATCTGTAGAAAAACTATATTCTAATACACCACTTACAGAAACACAAAAGAAATTTTTAAGTAGTTGTAATCAAGGACAATTTTTATTAAATATTACCAATAAAAATAGATTGAGAGTTAATGTATTTGCTACTCCTATTCAATCTTATTATATGGGTGAAACAGATGAACTACCTAAAAATTTTAATGAGGAATAATGAGTGCTTTCAAAAAAATTTTAGTAGTAAAAGTAATTTCTGTTGTAATAATAATAGTAGTTTTATTTGTAATAATTATCTCAGTTGTATCAGCAATTACAGGAGTTACTATAGGTTATGAAACAATTTATAAACAAAATGCAGAAATTCAAAATTCTTCAGTAGTAATTAATAATCAATTATATGCAGAAAGGTATAGAAATCTTTTAAATAAATATTTAATTGATAAAGGATATGTAACTTTAGAAAGACTAGTTTTCTATCTTCAAAGAGTTAACAATATTTTAGATGTTACTACTTTGTCAGATATAGAATGGGAAAATGCATATCTATTCAATCTTAATCAGGATAGTAAGCAAATGATTCCTATTAAAACTATTTGTAAAAAACTAAAAGAAGATATTTCGTTATCTTCTTTTTCTGTTGAAAGTGGTTTAAATCATGAAGGTGTTTATATTACAGTAATTGATTTGTGTTCTAACGATGGTATTGATATATCTATTTCAGATGAATATTCAGAAAATTATTCTTATTTACCATTTTTATTTCCATTGAAATCAAATTTTATAATAACTTCTTTTGTCTTTGAAAATAGAAATGTTAATTTAGATTTAGATAAAGAAGAACAAGATAGAATAAATTATCATTCTGGTTGGGATTTTTCTGTTCCTATTGGTACGGAATTTTATAGTATTTGTAATGGCACTATTAGTAATGTAGTTAATACACAATTTAATGACTTGCCATATAATCAATCTAATAATTCTGTTGGTAACTTTATAGAAATTATTTGTGATAATAATTTAACAGCACAATATTATCATATACAAGCTAATAGTGTTCCATTTTTATATACAAAAATAGGTACCATTGTGAAAGCAGGAGACATGATTGGAAGAACATCTACAACGGGACTTTCGACAGGACCACATTTGCATTTAGGATTAAAAAGAGAAGATGGAACTCAGCTAGATGCTTTACAATATATTGATTTTAATTATAAAAAATAATAGGGGGGTTAACTGTGTATAGAGAAGACATGGGTTATAGAATAAAAATATTAAGAGAATATGTATGTGGATATTCTCAAAGAAAATTAGCAAAACTAGTAAACGAAGATATAGAAACAATTAGAATGTTGGAAGATGGCAGATTAAGAAATCCACAACCACAATTGATATTAAGAATCGCAGATGCTCTCGATTCTTTTTATATGGAATTTGTTAATAAAGATTGCGAAGATGAATTTTTATATTTTTTAGATTGGGGGACATTAGATCATCATTCAATAATAGTTTTAAAAAGTTTAACTATGACAATTGCGGATATTATTATAGATGCACATTCTTCAAAAGGTGATAAATAATGAGTAAAAAAATAAATTGTCAATTGATGAATATATTATTAAATGAAAATAATGAGTTTTCTGGTAAATATTGCTGTGTATCTTCTGGAAATTATGAATATGATAGTTTAATGAAAGATTATTTTATTAATAAAAATATGCGTTTAATTAAAGTTGATAATAATAATCAATCTCTTTGTTTTACTAATCAAAAGGAATTAATTTCTTTTTATAATCAAGATACAAAGAAAAATGAGCAATACTATGAAGAAATTCATATTCATTGTAATGAGTTATATAGTTTTGATGAATTTATAAATTTTTTATATAAAAGTGAATATAGTGATGTGATTGATGAAACTGATAGTATTCCTCATTATGATTTGATTAGTAAAGGTAATTTTAAAGAGTATGAATTAATAATGGAACCAATGACAAATGAAGTAGTAGCTACAAAAAGTTTATTAAATCTCCTTTCACAAAGAAGTGATGAAACTATTTTTAGAGCTTTAGCAATTCATTTTGGTAAGTTGGTTGATCGACCATCAGAAATAGATATAAATTTAGTTCATATATTAAATGAGATTTATCAAAAAGAGATAAAAGATAATTCTAATTTATTTTTTTCAAATGATATTTCAAATAAATTGCTTAATATTGTTGAACAAGAAAATAACTATCAAAGAAAATTATCTCAATTACCTTCAGAAAATATAAAAATAGAAAATAAAAAATATTCAATTAACTTTGATTCAAAGGAAGTTGAATTATCATAATTGGATATTGCAAATGATATATAAAAAGATATAGGAAAGTAAGAAATTTAGTATTATGAAAAATAAAAATAAATATACAGACAAACAACTACAAAAAAATTAGAAAAAGGTTTGAATATTATTTATAGAAAAAATAATAAGTCAATGAAAAAATATAAAATTGGAGATGTTAATATGAAATTAATCACAAAAGAGTTAGAAAAAAAATTTAAACAATTTCCATATGGAAGTCAAGAAAATTTAGGCGGAGATGCTGAAGTATTAGTTAAGTATTTTAATCCTGTTGGACCTGGCACATGGTTAATTACTGAAGCCGACCAACTTGAAGATGAAGATTGGTTACTTTATGGATATTGTCATATTTATGAATGGGAGTGGGGCTCTGTTACACTTAGCGAATTACAATCAATTAGAGGTCAATTTGGATTAGGTATAGAAAGAGATTTATATACTGGGAATAAAAAATATGTAAAAGATTATCCAGAAACAGATTATTATAAACAAGTAAGTAATAATAAAGAGAATGAATATGAAGTTATCCAATAAATTTTTAAAATTTTTAAAAAGTGAGGATAAAGTTTTATATATTGAGAACCAAGATGGAACTTTTCCGCGATATTTTTATTTTTCTAAAATACCTTATAATAATAGTATAGATATGTTATTTATGACCTATACTCATTATAATAAGATTCTAACGAATGATAAATTAGAATATAGAGGAAAAATTATTTATGAAGATAAAGATTTTTGTTTAAAAAGTGAAAAACAAGAAGATGAATTAACTCTATGAATTCTATTATCAAATATAAATCTTATTTATCAGATTACCTAATGAAATATCATGATGTCAAAAATCTAAACGATTTTTTTCATTGTTTAAATCCAAATCATGTAGATAAAAATCCTTCAATGAGATTTACAAGTAAATATAATATTTGCCATTGTTTTTCTTGTTCTGCTAACTACGATATTTTTGATTTAGTTGGTATAGATTTTAATATTAATAATTTTAAAGACCAAATTGCTAAAGTTGAAGAATTATATTCAAAATATATTTCAGAAAATAATAATGAAAAACAGGAAGTAATTGATAATACAATTTATGATTATACGAATTACTATACTAAGTGTATAAGGAATATAAATAAAAGTAATTATTTAGAAAAAAGAGAAATTACACAATCTTTAATTAAAAAATACAAAATAGGTTATGATGATAGAAGAAAATTAATTGTTTTTCCTATCAATCAAAATTGTTATTTTGCTCGTAGTACAATTAATAACGATAAAATAAAAAGTAAAGGTTCTAGTGATATTTGGAATAAGCGACATTTATATAATAGTAATAAAGATGATATTGTTTTTGTGACAGAAGGAATTATAGATGCTCTTTCGTTAGAAACAATAGATTGTAATATTAAAGTGGTTAGTATTAATGGTGTTGGAAATATCAAATCATTAATTAGAACAATTCAAGATAGCTCGTTTAGTGGAACAATAATCATTTCGTTTGATAATGATACAGCTGGAATTCATGCTACGAAAGAATTAGAAGATGAACTAAAAAAAATAAAAGTAAATTGTTTTTCTACTACTTTAGTTTCTAATTTTGATAATGATGTTTGCAAAGATATTAATAAAGCACTGACTTTAGATCGAAAACTACTAGAAAAGAATTATCATTATTTTCGTGAAGCTTTTACAAAATATATTGAATCACAAAAAATAAAAATAGGGGATGATTCTTATTGTGTCTAATAAAGAAGAAAAAATCAAAGCACTAATTGCAGCAAAGAATAAAATAAAATTAAAATATAAACAGCAATTAAATGATATTAAACAACACTATGGTATAGAATTTGATATAGAACATTTCTCAAATGAAAATCTAAAAAGTGTTGTTTTTTATAATTTGAAATATAAAAATCAATTTAATAATTTGTCTATTACTTATAATTATTCAACTAAGAATATTGATTACATAAGTTATGAATTTTCTGATTCAAGAATGGTTAAAAATGTTAATCATAGGCAAATACTTTTTTATTTAGATAAAGAATATAAAATAAAATTACTAATAAATGAAATTAATCATGCTAATGAAAAATATAAGAAAGAAATTGAAGAAATGAATAATAAATTTCAAATATTTGATAATATTAGTAATGAATTTGAAAAAACATATCAATCTTATAAAATAGCAGATGAAGAATAAAATGATTTTAAAAATGCATATAAATTTTTCTTTTAAATAAAACATTTTATTAAAAATTACATATAAAAAACATATAATTATACACATTTTCGCAAGTGCGAAAATAGATTTGCACCAAAAAAGCAGAGGAAATTCTTTATAAAATAAGGAATTTCCTTTTTTGCGGTGCCACATCATATCCTGTTGTTTTATAATTTATGAAAATTATAAAAATTTAGGATATAAATAGGTGTTATTCAAAAATAATAGGAGGGTGAAAATATGAAAAAGAATAAACAAAAGAAAAGATTATTATTGTTATTAGGTATTGCAGTTTTGACTGTTTTAGGAAGTACAATTGCTTACTTTACTACCAGTACAGATATTGCTAATTATTTTAAAATTGCATTATATCAAAATGAAATAGTTGAGAAATTTGTATCTCCAGATAATTGGACACCCGGTACTACAACTGATAAAACAATAACAGTAAAAAATACTGGTAGTATCAATATGGCAGTTAGAGTTAGCTATACAGAAAAATGGACATCAGCAAATGGGTCTGAATTAAATTTAACTGATGAAAATGGTAATGTAGCATCTATCATTAATTTTAATGAAGGATGGACCAAAGATTCAGATGGATATTATTACTATGGTTCAAAAGAAAATATGAATAAAGTAAAGCCAAATGAAATAACTACTTCATTTATAAGCGGAGTAACTTTTAATCAGAATATTAAGTCCAGTTTAAAAGAGACAAAATCTGATGATGGACAAACAATAACTTATACATCAACTGGCGATGGATATGACAATGCTACATACAGTTTAATAATCAAGATAGATACAATTCAATATGACCAAGCTCAAAATATTTGGTAATTAAAAGGAGTTGTTTTTAATGTTGGTAAAAATAAAAAATTGTATATTTAAAATCATATACATTTTAGTAATAATTTATTTACTTATTTTTGTTCCAACTATATGGGGAGAAAAACCACTTGTTGTTATATCAGGTAGTATGGAACCAATTTTAAATATTGGAGGTATCCTATATTACCATGATAAAGATTATCAAGAATATAAAGTGGGAGATGTATTAGTTTATCAATTAGAAGATCATATAATCTCACATAGAATATATGATATAACTGAAAATGGAATTATAACAAAAGGAGATGCAAATAATACCTATGATAATCTTTTAGTAAATAAAAATCAGATATTAGGTCAGGGAACAAATTGGTGTATTCCATTACTTGGATATTATGCTGATTTTATTTATTCTCATAAATATTTATTATGGATATGTTTGATATTTATTTTAATAGATATGACAATTGATAAAAAGAAAAAAGTAGGTGAGAATATTGAAGAAAATAATTAAGTTATCTGTTGTAATTTTAGCATTATTTTGTACTGTTAGTTTAACACATTCTTTTTTTACCACGAGTACTAATATAGTAAATATATTTAATACAAAAGGATACATATTTAAAATAAATGCAAATGGTGGACAATTTAATAATTCAGATTCTGTTATAGTAAATGGTAATAAAACTACATTACCAAGTCCAACAAGAAATGGATACAATTTTTTAGGATACAGTATGAGTTCAGACGGGAGTGTAAACTATTCAACCAATATAGATGACGTTGCACAAATTGATAATAAATTAATATATGCAAAGTGGGATAAAATAACATATAGCATATCTTATAATTTAAATGGTGGCTCTATATCAGGACAAAAAACAAATTATACTGTTGAAGATACATTTACATTAGTTAACCCTACTAGAAATGGTTTTAGTTTTTTAGGATGGATAGGAAGTAATGGAAACACCAATCAAACAACAGTAACAATTCCAAAAGGGACTACTGGAAATTTAAATTATACTGCCAATTGGAGTACTAATGCATATTATGTAGATGTTAATCCTGTTTTAGATGGTGTACAAAATAATGGTGGTTATAGTGGTTATACTTTTGACGTATATGTAAACGGAATGCTAGTTGCTGATGATGTAAGTGATTGGGCAAATAATATTAATTATAGCTACACTGTTAGGGTAGTCACAAATGAAAAAACTGGTCATTCTTCAGGATTTGATCAAACAATTACCGTTGGAACTGGAACAAATGAGATAAAACCATCATGGAGTCGCAATACTTATCAAGCACATTTTTATGTTGGAAGTAATTTTTGGACATCTACTAATAATTTATATGGAGATCATGTAATTACACCAACAATATCAAATGTAGCTCAATTTGGTTATGATGATAATTTCTATTATTTTTCAGGATTTACTCCATGGACTTCATGGTATCAACAAGATTATGCTATTGGGTTCACAGTAAATATTAATGAAAGAACTTGTCGTGCAACTTTTGGAACATTATCTAATTTAAATGCAAATTATCAGCAAACTAAGTTTCATAATGCTGGATATAGCTATTGTAATGTAAATCCTACTAATACAAAAGAGGTAATTTGCAATGGAAGTTATTCACAAGTTTTATCAGCTTACAATTCAGCATGGAATATACTTCCATCGAGTGGAAATGGATTTTCAAGATATAAAGATATGTCTTGTGATAGTGGTTGGTCAACATATGCTACTAGATAATAATATATATTAAATTTTAATAAGATATAGATTTGATAAAAAACTAAATTTTTTAATAAATAAAATATTAAATAATGAGGAGGTAAGTTTATAGCAAGATATACAATAGATTTAAATACTGATTTAGAATATAAATTACAGCAATATATGAAAGAACATAAGATTAAATTACGAAGTGTAGCAATAAAAGATTGTATTAATAAAGCTACCAATAAAGAAGATACAAATAATTTTTACTCAGAGTTAGATAAAAAATTAAATAGAATTTTATATCGACAAAATATGAATAAAAAATTGTTAGAACAGTTTTTTGTAAATATGGGTTTTCCTGTAAATGAAAAAATAGAGGATGATTTATCTTTAAAACAATTTTATCAAAATAATAATAATTATATAGGGAGGTTTGATTAATTGAAAAAAAGTATTGTTAGAAGAAGCATTTCCATCCCTAAAGAACTTGATGATCAAATTACTATTATGACTAATAAATATTCATATCATGTAAAAAATGAATTATATATTGAATTATTAGAATTAGGTATTATCAAATTTGATGAAGATATAGAATTAAAACAGATGGTATCCAGTCTGTTAACAAAAATAGAATTATTATTAGAACATTTAAAAGTTAGACAATGATTGAAGATTCTAAAATAATTTTTATTACTCATCCTTACTATGCTATTAATAATCCTACAAATAATTTAAAAATTTATACAAAATCAAAAAATTCAGAACATTGGAAGTATATTCAATGTAAAAATAAAGAAGAATATCGACAAAAAATTAAAGAATATGTTATTGGCTTTTTTGATTATGGTAGAAATGAGGAAAAATCTTATGTATCCGCACAGGATTATATAAAACTGAACGACAATAGTTCTATGTTTAATTATTTTATGGGTGATAAAAAATCCGAAACTATTATGAAAGAAAATCAAATGAAACGTGAAGAAATGGCAATGTTAAAAGATGGAACTTTTATATTGGATAAAGATGTATCATCGATGAAAAAAAGATGGAGTCATTATATTGAAGATAGTAATATTGAAATGGCAGTTTTATCTTTTTATCAGAATTATATTGATAAACATATTTCAATAAAAGAATTACAAAAAAAAATAGCCACAGAAGTTATGCCAAAGTTTCTAAGTTATTGTGGTTATGAAAATCCTAAAGAAAATTTAGAATGGATAGTTGCCTTACATTCTGATAGAGAAAATAATTATCATTTTCATATTTCTTGGATTGAAAAATGTAAATGCTATCGCAATCGTGATAATGAATTAGAACATCGTATAAAATTAAAATTAACGGACAATGAAATAAATTTTTTAAAAAGACAAACTACTCTTACAATAGAAAGAAAAAAAATATATACACCAGCACTTATAAAACTTGAAAATGATTTAAAAAGATTGAGAACTTTTTTTGATAGTAAAGATTATAATTTTACCTTAAAAAATATTAAAGATTTAGAATTAGAAGAAAAAATAATTAAATTAGGTTTTTTATTAAATCAAATACGAAGTACTGAAAAAAAATATATTAAATATAATTCTTTACCAAAAAATGAAATAGGAAACGATATTAGAAAATTAACAAAAGAAATTAAAAAAGAAATTTTTAAGAGTCCAAATATCAAAAAATCAAAAGAAAAAATCTATAAGTCTATTAATAATATAAATGAAATTTTATTAGATATTGATAAAAGAAATAATATTTCTAATGTAGGTTTTGAAACTGCACTTGAAAATAAAATGATTCAAGGTAAATTAGAAAAAAATGATAATTATGTTTTAAATGCTATTATTAATCATGCTTTATATAGTTTCAAATATCAAAATAAGAAACTTAAAAAAGGTACTTTCTGTGTTGAGGATTTAATCAGTCAGATTGCTTATGATAATTATCTGAAAAATTATGATATATATAAGAATAAAAAAATAAGTAAGTATAAAACAAAATTACTTTATGATTTTTTTACTGGAAAAACGTATAAAAATAAAATTTTATATGCTTTTGATCGACTAAGTTATGAGCAAGATAAAGCAGCAGCAGAATTCTATAAAATGTTTGAAGATAATAATTATGAAGAAATGATAAATAAGCATTAAAACTTATCATTTTATGTTGTTAATAAAAGCTATGACTTGAGATTAATTAATTTTTTATATAAAAAGGAAGTGATAAGTTTATAATGAGTATATTTCAAGGTTTTGAAAAAGCAAAAGATGCAATAGGTCCTGAAAAATATAATATGATAGAAAAATATTTAAAAACTATATGTAATCAAAATACTGTTGATAAATATTTTAATGAATTAAACACTATATGGAAACTACCTCCAGATACTTGGAATAAAAAAAGTGAAGAATTAAAGAAAAAATATGGTGTTATTTTATTGGATGATGTTTTGCATAAACCAAATGAGTGGATAAAATATGAGAATTGGTATAATGATAAATATCTACATAGAAATATTAAAGTATTAAAAACTTGGCATAGCGATTATGATGATATTCGTTGTAATGTTATGTTATATCAAGATAAAAAAGAAATTGCTAATATAATTGCAAGTTATGATGAACTTGATTTAAGATATTCAATTGGTAATCAAGATTCGGAAATGAATGATGAATTTATAAATATAGCTCTTACAAATTTAATCTATAATGATTTTGATTCATATTTAGAATTACCTAAAATATCTAAATGTTCTAGATTATTGCAAAAAATTTATGATAATGTATGTGAATCAGATTCTACTATGTGTCATATTGATTGGATGTATTGGAAAGAAAATTATAATTTTAAAGATGAAGATATTATTAAATTACAAAGTGAAATTACTAAATATGGTCTTGAAGAAGTAATTACAATTAATGAGGGTGGATATAAAATTATCGGATATGGTGATTTTGAAACGAAATTTAATGATGATAGAAACTTAGAAATCAGTAAGAATAGTGAAATTGGATTATGATGGAAGATAAAATTTTGTTAGAAATATCGAGATTTTGTGAAAACTGTCCTGAAGAAGAATTTATTTTATTTAAAATATAAAAAAATATTACAAAAATGGGGGATGATAATGAAAAAGATAATGACAAGAAAAATTATGAATTGTAATAAAGTTTATACTATTTGTTATAATGCTTTAGATGTATTTAACTCTAAAAAAGAAGCAAAAGAATTTTATAATTCTTGCTATTATATGAGTGAAGGAGCTGAACATGAAAGATATGCTTCTATTTTGGTTAACTTAAATTTTAGTAATATTGGAAAAGATAATAGTAGTACATATTGTAGTAAAATTAATATTAAAAATTTTACAGGTGATGATGATTTTATAAAAATAACTTTAAATAATAAACTATCTATAGAAGATACTATTAAATACTATGAAGAAACAATAGAACCAATATTAGAAGTATCTAATGAATATGAAATTAATTTTAACAATAAAATTCCTTTTGAAGATTTTGGAGCTGATTCTGAAAATTATAATATGCACAGCTTTTCTAACTATTATAAAGATATATTAAAAAAATATGATATTAAAGTTGATAATATATATACAAAAGAAAAATCTGATGGAAAATATGAATTAATAATTAATGATAAAATAATTGATATAAAAGCATGGGATAATTTAAATTCTGTTATTGATAATATGGATACTTTTTTAGACTCTTATAAAGGAGAACAACTAGAAATTTAGAATAGGTGATAAAATGAATAAAATTGATATTAAAGTAGATAATGATAGAAAAATGCAAATTAGTCAAACTAATTCTGATAAAGTAAAATTTGGAGATAACTATATAGATGAATAATATTAAATTTAATTCTTTATCAGAAATAGAAATTATAATTTTAGCATTTGTATTATTTGCTATATTCTTTATATTATTTTTAGAACCTAGATTAAGTAAAAAAAAATTAGAAAATAAAAATGAACATGGGTCTAGTAAATTTGCAGATTTTAAAGAAATAAAACATAATTTTGATAAAGAAAATCTTAATAATATCAATAAAGTAGGTTTTCCAATTTGGTATGAAAAAATAAATAATAAATTTGAAAATGTATATTTTGATAATAAAAGTCCACATTTTTTGTTAGTAGGGTCAACTGGTGCTGGTAAATCAGTAACAGTTAGTATTCCTACTAGTATTCATTTTGCTACATCAAAAGAAAAACATTCAGTTGTATTAACAGATCCGAAAGGAGAGTTATTTAGAGCTACAGGAAAGATATTTGCAGATAATGGTTTTGATATTATTACTATAGATTTTAGAGAACCAACTAAATCAACTAAAATAAATATTATGCAACCAATAATAGATGAGTGGAAAGAGCATTGCGAATTTAATAAATGTATGATATTTTTTTTGTCATATTTTTTAAAAAAAAATAAAATATCATTATCTAAAATACTAACAAATGAAAAATATGAAACACAGATAAAAGAGAAATATCAAATAGAAGATTATATTATTGACATTATTAAAAACAATAAAGAAGAATTAGAATCAAATATTAGAAGTAAAAAATTATACGATAGTAATGTTTTAAAACAATATACTTTTGATGATAAAAATTTTCTAAATAACAAAAGTAATCATGAATTATTGAATTATATTAAAGACAATCAAAATCAAAGTTCTAAGCATCAAGCAGAAACTAATAGATTGGTAATTTCGCTTGCTAATTTAATTTTTACAGAAAAGGAATCAAAGGATCCATTTTGGATTAATGCTGCAAAACAGTTATTTATTGGAATTGTAGGAATCTTTATTGAAGATTATAAAAACGGATTGATTGATGAAAACAAAATTAATATAGCTAGTATTAAAAAATTTCAAAATTCTTCATTAATAAAAGAAAACCAATTGTATTTACAACAAAATTTAAATACTAGAAATTATGGTAGTTTGTCTAAAGATTATTTAACATCTATAATTTCTTCAGCAGAAAATACCTATAAAAGTATTACCGCAGTTTTTGGAGAAAAAATGTCTATATTTGATGATTTGAATGTTGAAAACATTACAAGTATTAGTGAATTTAAATTTACTAATATTGGAAATAAGCCGACAGCATTATTTATAATTGTTCCAGATGAAGATAGGGCATATTTCCAATTAGTTACAATTATTTTAGGTATGCTTATTAAAGATTTAACTAAATTTGCTAATCTACCACAGAACAATGGAACTCTTCCGGTAAAAGTAGAATGGATATTGGATGAATTTGCTAATTGTCCTCCACTAGATTCTATTGAAACTGTAGTTTCTGTCGCAAGATCAAGAGGAATGCGTTTTTATTTTTTTATACAAAGTTTTTCACAACTCAATCAGGTTTATGGAAAAGAAATAGCAAATATTATTCAAGATAATTGTGCATTAGTATATTTGAAAACAAATACAGTAGAGACTGCAGAAGTAATTGCAAAAAAGTTAGGAAAATCCACAGTAGAAACAAATTCAATGTCAATGAGTACAGATATTTTTAAAATAGGTGCTAATAAAACTAAATCATTGATGGGCAAAGAATTGTTAACTGCTACAGAAATCATTGCCTTAAAATATAAAACTATAATATTTCCAATATTTGGAAATCCAATTTTTCGCGATACTTATATGTATAGTGATATTTATCCACAATATAAAAATTATCCAATTTACGAAAGAAAAAATAAAATATTAACTAGAATATCTGAAAATTATTATACTGTTGAAAAACTTAGAGAATTATATGAGAAAAATGTATCAAGCTCTACAGATTTATTAACTAAAAAAATGGAAAAACTTTATCAAAAAGAAAATAATATTCAAATCAAAAAGATTATGAGAGAAGTAGTTAATAATAAGAATCAAGTAAATAGATTAGAATTGTTTATCCAAGAATTGAAAAGTTTGTTTAAGGATAAGATTGTAGATGAAATAGTAAGTAAAGATAAAGTTTATACTTATGAATTTAATACATTATTTAATAAGTTTGAATTATCTAAAATAAAAAGAATCAAAGATGAAAATATTATTCTAGAAATTGCAGAAAACCATAAAACTAAGAAAACAATATTATCTATTTGGGAAAATTTTGAGAAAGAAGATGAAATATGTTAAATAAATTATCAAAATTTTTAATATTTATTTCTATAATCTTGATTATTTCTTCTATTTTTTATTCTTCTATAATTGAAAATCAAAAAGAACAAAAAATGTTAACTTATATTAAAGAAACAAGTTCAATTAGTGATGAAAAATTAATTATCAATGATAATGATACTGATTTATATGTAGAAGAAGATACTAAGGAAAAATCAAAAACAAATTACATTGCTGTATTAGAAATACCTAGTATTAATTTAAAACACGGATTAGTTAATAGTGATGACAACTTTGATTCTATTAATTATGCAATAAGTATAGATGCAAATAGCACATACCCAGATCAAAATGGTAATTTTATTTTGTATGCTCATTCAGGAAATAGTAGAATTGCATATTTTAATGATTTGTATAAGATTAATTTATCTGATGACTTATATGTTTATTACAATGGTATTAAATATCATTATAAAGTTTTTGATAAATATAATATTGATAAAACTGGAAAAGCATATGTAATTAATTCAAATATAAATAAATATATAACATTAATAACATGTAATCAACAAGAAAAAGGAAAACAAATTATTATAATTGGTAAATTGGTTAAACAATTAAATTATTAAAGAATCATTAGAAAATTTTGATTCTTTTTTCATGAATAAAAGGGGGAAAAATATAATGAAAGAAAAGGAATTATATGATTATCTTAATAATACAAGTTTTGTAGATATAATTCGTTTGGTAGTTAAGCAGTTTGATATTGCTCCTAGTTCTCAGAATTTAGATATTTATTATAGAGCAAAAGATTTAATTAGTTTATATCCTAATATTTTTTCTAAATATAAAATTGATAAATATATTAAGGAAAATAAATTGTTAGTTATAAAAGAAGGTAAAGAAAGACTATTCTTAAAATCAAATGTAGAAGAATTCTTAAAGCAAATACGACAACTACAATTTAATGAAATTAATAACTAATATGGCAAGAAAAATACCTACAGTTTTACCTGCTCATATTACTAGAACACAAAGTAGTAAATATAGAGTAAGGTATAAAAAATCAAGCAAATTTCCAGTAGAATATGATAAAACATTTGATACTTATGATGAAGCATGTGAAGCAAATGAACAATATTTAGCAAAAATTGCTTTAAATGTATATACCAGGAAAACAAAAAAAGATATTGGATTTTCAAATTTTTGTGATTATGTATTGGAATGGTATCAGAATAAACCTAAGCAATCTAGTGGTAATACTTTAAAATTTTATAGACAGTATATGAATAATTTAAAAATCATTTTTAAAAACGAGAAATTAAGAGACATTACATCATATAGAATAGAACTTGCATTGGCTAAAGAGAAGACAAGACAAAAAATGGGAAATGGTGTAAAAGTTGGAGATACTATATCTGAAAATACATTACATCATGAATTTACAGTTTTAAGAATGATATTTAATAAAGCAAAAAAGTGGAGATTTATTGAAGATAATCCTATAGATGAAGTAGAAGAACCAACATTCAAAGAGAAAGAAATTATTGTGCCTGAATATAGTGATATTGATAGAATAGAAGAAATAATAATGAAGGCACCAATAAGGGAAAGATGTCAATTTTTACTTAGTTTTTTTACTGGAATAAGAGAAGAAGAAGTGTGTGGATTACATTTAGATGATTTTGATAGAGCTAAAAAAACAGTATCAATAAAAAGAGCAATAGTTCAAAATGATAAAACTAGAAAATTTGAAGAAACAAAAACAAAATCTCAAAGTAGTGTTAGGGAAATTCCATTACCAGATAGGTTCTTTGAAATATTAGATTTATATTTAGAATATAGGAAAAATTTTGTTAATTATTTAAAGCAAAAAACAAATGGTGAATACGAAGAAATTCCTAATTTATTTTTAAATAAAGATGGACATTTTTATCGCCCAGCTAGAATAGGTAGAAAATGGGGTGAATTTAAAGTTAAATATGGATTGATAATCACTTTTCATGGATTAAGACATTATTATATAACAAATCAAATGAATTATAATGATGCATTAGCGCCACGTGATGTTCAAAAACTTGCAGGTCATTCTAATATTAAAACAACTTTTAAATATGTGCATCCAAGTCAAGAAAAAATAAATAACTGTGCTACTAATTTATTTAATAAATTTACAAAGGAACAATTATATAAAAATGGCAAGGATATAATTACTATTCCAATTTCTCATATTGCAACTATAATTTTAGGTGATCCTAAATATTCAAAAATAGAGGATTTACAAATTACATTATCTGAATTAAGTAAAAAAGAAGTGAATTTTTTTAATATCTCAGAAGTTATGGAAGATTGCAAAAACTATTTACAAGCAAACTATCCATCACTAATTAGAATAGAAAAATATAAGTATGGAAATAAAAATGAAAAGGAAATTATGGATAATATACAACAGGAATTCGGAAAAGAATTCAAAATTCAAATGAATAATGAATATAATTTAGAAATATAATTAATTAAGGGAAAGTCGTATAGACTTTCCTAAAATTTAAAAAAATGACTTAAATTAGTTGACTTAAATAAAAAAAGATGATAATATTTTAATTGTCTTGAAAAACGAGACTATATAGATGAGGTGGCAACCTTATAGTATAATAGTTGATTCTCTTTTTTTTGACTAATCTGTGGTCCAAAAATACCACTCGAAATTTGTGGTCCAAATGTGGTCCAAAATGATTAGATACAAATGAATTTATTTGGATTTATCAAAAATCTAAATAGATCTAAATTTGTAGGAAACACTTAAAAATAAAGGAATTTATCTAGGAAATTGAATACAATGAGGTATGGTTAGTAATGACTGAAAATCCTCGTGTCGCTGGTTCGATTCCCGCTGGAGCCACCAATTTTTAATATTTGACCGGTTAAATGGGTCATGCGCTCGTAGCTCAGCTGGATAGAGTGTTTGGCTACGAACCAAAAGGTCAGGGGTTCGAATCCCTTCGAGCGCACCATATCGGGAAGTGGCTCAACTTGGTAGAGCACTTGGTTTGGGACCAAGGGGTTGCAGGTTCAAATCCTGTCTTCCCGACCATTAGGTTATAAAAAGTCTTATTTATAAGGCTTTTTTTCTTTTTACCCCTTGGTCTTTAACTATAACCGGTTCTCTAATCAATTTTTATTTTATCAAAAAGTCTATTTATATCACATTCATCTATCGAAAAGCTAGTTCCATGATCATATATTTGTCCAAATCGTTTGCCTGACTTATATATTCCGATACGAAATGTAATACGGATCATTCCATTTTCTAAGAGTAGCAAGAATTGTTCAAAGTCTTTTAATTCATAGCAGTTGATTTTAGTATACTTATAATATGAAATGTTATGTTCCAATCTTCTAACAGCATATATAATAGCTAAATACTTTAACTTTCTTTCTAATTTTTCTTTTAACATTTCAAAAGACCATGTTGTTAGTTCATCTATGATATTGTGTTTTAAATCATAAACTCTTAATACAACTTTCTCATTTTTTCTATCTACATATATAGAAAAATAATTATTATTAAGTTTTTTCTTTCTATTTCCATATAGTGATAAATTAAAGACCTTGAATTCTGGATAATTACTATCTGGATATCCATATTCACGAACAATTCTTTTAATTTCAAATAAATAACTATCTGGTACTGCAGTAAATAAAGTAATATAGCTTTCTTTTGTGGAATATTTTGTCTTTATTTCTATTCCTTGATAATCTGGTAATTCAAAATTTTCTCTTTCTTTTCCTAGGATTGCTTCCAGTGTAATACCAGCATCACCAAATCCTTTACTTTTTCCTTCAATCCATTTATTAGTAATGGCTTTATTTTTTAATTCTTGAAATATACTTATTTTTGTCATAATATTCACTCCCTCTATTATATTATTTATAAAAAATTAAACTTTACTTCAAAAATCTTAAATTTTCTTAATTTTTTTATCATTTTTGTATAATTTAATTCTGTAGTGCAATATTATGAAAGATTTTGTTTTTCCATTATTGAATTTATTTTACCAAAATAAAAGTGCTTTACTTTGGAGAATAGATAAAAATTCCTATCATGTTTGGATTCTGAAATTATCCCTTAACAAACTAGGGTTGAAGCCGTTATCACATATTATAATAGGTTTATTTAGAAATTTCCAACAATTGAAAATTTTGCTAATTGCCATTTAGATACGTTATTGTTATGCCTATAGTCAAAAGGCCTTCTTATCACTATCAGTTAAGTTATCGAAAAAGGAAAAATCGAAGGAAAATTATACAACTTTATTATTTATCTATAAAGATTTAATAGCAATTTCAAAAAGAGATAAATAAAGATTACTTTCTGGAATGTGGCAATTTTCAAATATTTTTTCATATATTATATTTTTGAAAAGTAGTTACTAGCTAACTGAATTTTCATGTGCTACTTTTGATGAGTTGGAAAATGATTATGCTATGCCAACTGCATTTAAGCGTTTGAAAGATGAAATTGAAACAAAATTTAATCGTTAATTAATCATTAATTAGTTCTTTTTATACTCAAATTTATAATTTGTTGTAGTTTTGCATACAATTTTATAGAGTATATGTTAATTGGAGGAATAAATAGTGAAAAAGCCGATTATTGGAATAGTAGGAAGAAGTTATTTGCTAGAAAATCAGCCTGTAATACAGCTAAACGAAGAATATCGAATAGCCATAGTAAAGGCTGGAGGAATTCCTATAGAAATCATTCCTAATGATACTTTCTACTATGGAATTTCACAGTCTAATATAGGACATCATTTAACTGATGATGAAAAGAACGACTTATCTTTAATTTTAGAAAAATGTGATGGCATTCTTATACCAGGTGGGTATTGTTGGTATGATTTTGATGAATATATTTGCGCCTATGCTTTAAAAAATAATATTCCTATTTTAGGTATTTGCTTGGGTATGCAAATATTAGGGAGCATAGATGTTTTTGATATTGATGGAAATCATGATTTTACCGTAAAAAACGATACAAATATTAATCATTGCCAAATTGATAAAAAATATGTTCATGATTGTTTTATTATGCCTGGCATTTTATATCAAATTTTAAATACAGATAAAATAACAGTAAATAGTAGACATAATTATCATATTACGCCTAAACCTTATTTTCATATAGAAGCATATTCTGAAGATGGCTTAATCGAGGCAATTAGTATTCCAAACTGTAAATTTGCTCTTGGTGTTCAATGGCACCCTGAAAGTATGATTAACTATGATTATTCTATGGGGAAAATATTTGAAGCTTTCGTTATTGCATCAAAAAGTAAATAAATTTAGAATAATTATTTTTGCAGATATAGTTCTAAAATGAGTTGGTGTTTGAAAAAATTATTTTGATTTAATATTTTTATATGATAATATATTTTCAATATAATTTAGTTTCTTCTTAAAGTTTCAATTGTAGAGAAATTTAAAATCTTTAAAATTCAAAAGGATGCAAAATTGTTAATTAGTGATATAAAATTACTAATCAAACACAAAAATTTGAATAATTTGAAATATTTTAAAATAAGTATTGACTTTTTTTAAATGCTAGGGTATTATTAAATCACTGATGCAGTTTGTATGCCTATTAAAACTGTATTAAGTGATAATATGGGGCATTAGCTCAGCTGGGAGAGCGCCACGTTTGCACCGTGGAGGTCAACGGTTCGATCCCGTTATGCTCCACCATATTTGAATTAGATCTGGACTTATAGTTCGGATTTTTTTAATTTTAATCTATAATATAAAATGAAAGAAGGTATTTTAATGAAAATTGCTTTAATTAATGAAAATAGTCAAGCTGATAAAAATCAAGTTATTTTTAATGCTCTTAATCAAGTATGTCAAGAAAAGAAGTATGAATTATATAATTTAGGTATGACCTCTGGTAGTGACCCTAATCTTACTTATGTCCAAAGTGGTTTAATGGCAGCAATTTTACTAAATAGTAAAGCTGTTGATTTTGTAGTAACAGGCTGTGGAACAGGTGAAGGGGCTATGCTTGCCTTAAATAGTTTTCCCAATGTAGAATGTGGTTTAATTAACGATGCAACAGATGCTTATTTATTTAGTCAAATTAATGCTGGTAATGCTATTAGTATTCCTTTTGCAAAAGGTTTTGGTTGGGGAAGTGAATTAACTCTTACTTATCTCTTTGAAAAATTATTTGCTAATAGTTTTGGTGGTGGTTATCCTGTTGAGAGAAGAGAGAAAGAACAGGAGAATAAGAAAATTTTAGATAATATCAAAAAAATTACGCATAAAGATATGATGACTGTATTAAAAGAGGTAGATTATGATTTCTTAGTACAAACAATTAATCGTGATAATTTTCTTTCCTTCTTTTTAAAGGAAGCACCAAGCTCTGATATAAAAAATTATATTGAAAAAGTCGTAAAAGATATTCAGTAATGATTGAATTTTGATTGGAACTATGTTAAGATTTATAGTGTTATTGCCCCATAGCCAAGCGGTAAGGCAGTAGACTCTGAATCTATTATGCGTTAGTTCGAATCTAACTGGGGCAGCCAATATGTAATAAATCCTTAAATAATAAGGATTTTATTTTTTGAAAGTTTGAGTTTTGGTAAAGTTTTATAAATTTATTGAAATTATTGACTAAAAACACTGTCATTAATAAACAATAAAAACTTTTTAAAACTATTTGTATTTATAGTTAAGATTAATGATTAGAAAAATATTGGACCCAAATTGAAAGAGATTGTATATTTTTTAAAAATATTATAAAATATAAACAGAAAAGGAATGTGATATCATGACGAATAAAGAATTAGCAGAGTTAATGTTTCCTAATGTAAAACATGATGTTGATTATTATGAAGCATTATACCCTGAAAGAAATTTACCTGAAGGAGCAGTTGTATCTCGTTTTGCACCTAGTCCAACTGGATTTGTACACATGGGAAGTTTATTATCAGCTTTTATTGCTAGCAAAGTTCCAAAAGAAACAAATGGTGTTTTTTACTTAAGAATAGAAGATACTGATGGCAAGCGTAGTGTTGAAAATGGTGTTCAAGGTATTATTGATGATTTAAATAATTTTGATATAAAAATCGATGAAGGTGTTGTATCAGAAACAGAACAAATTGGTAAATATGGTCCATACATTCAAAGTGAAAGAAAAGAAATTTATGATACTTATGCTAAACATTTAGTAGAAGAAGGCCTTGCTTATCCATGTTTTTGTACTCAAGAAGAAATTGACGAAACTAGAAAAATGCAGGAATTAAATAAAGAAAGAATAGGTATCTATGGTAGCTATGCAAAATGTCGTTTCTTAACCAATGAAGAGCGTGCTGAAAAAATAAAGAATGGTGTTCCTTATATTATTCGATTAAAGTCACCAGGTAATTTTAATAAGAAAATTGTATTAAATGATTTAGTACGCGGAAAAATTGAATTTCCGGAAAATGATATGGATATCGTTTTAATTAAGAGTGATGGATTACCTTTATACCATTTTGCCCATGTTATTGATGATCATTTAATGCGTACTACTCATGTTTTAAGAGGAGAAGAATGGATTTCATCAACTCCAGTTCATCTACAATTATTCCAAGTACTAGGTTTTAAAACTCCAAAATATGCTCACTTAGGTGTAGTTATGAAAATTGATGAAGATGGAACAAGGCGTAAACTTTCTAAAAGAAAGGATCCTGAAGCTGCAGTTAGCTATTATCATCAAAAAGGTATTCCAGTAGAAGCAGTAAAACTTTATCTAATGACTATTGCTAATTCTAATTTTGAAGGTTGGTGGGATCAAAATCCGACACTTGGAATCGATGATTTTAAATTTGATTTTAAGAAGATGAGTGTTAGTGGTTCTTTATTTGATTTAGAAAAGTTATTAAATATCTCCAAAAGCTATATCAGTAGATTAAAAGCTAGTGAAGTATATGAAAAAGCTCTTACTTGGGCTAAAGAATTTGATACAGAATTTGCTACTATTTTAGAAAAATACAAAGATTATTCTATTTCTATTTTAAATATTGAAAGAGAGCAGAAAAAGCCTCGTAAAGACTTTGAATCATTTTCATCTATTAAAAGTAATATTTGGTATATGTATGATGAGTATTTTAATAATGATGTAACATACAATTTTGGTAAAATCACAGATAAGGAAGAAGTTAAAACAATTTTAAAAACATACATTGAAAAATACTATGATGCTGCTGATGATAAGGACACATGGTTTCATAAAATTAAGGATTTAACAGAAGAATTAGGATATTGTGCCGATATGAAAGCTTATAGGGAAAAGCCAGATATGTATAAGGGCAGCGTTGCTGATGTTTCTACTGTTATTCGTGTTGCAGCTACTACCAGCTCTATGACACCTGATTTATATGAAATATTAAAACTATTAGGAAAAGATAGAATTATTAGTAGATTTTATAGGTTTATGTAAAATGATTAACGAGAATAGAAGTTTATTTCTATTCTTTTCTTTTAAAACAGCAAAAAAAATTATATAATATTACTAGAAAAGGATTTGATACTATGGAACTAAATAAAAAGAATATGCAACAATTAATGATTCTAATTTCTTTTGGCATCGGACTTTTTTGGATTCTTAGTAATTTAGAATTAGTTTTGGGATTTCTTTCTCATTTTATTCATTTACTGCTTCCTTTTATCATAGGGGCCATAATTGCTTTTATTTTAAATATTCCAATGACAAAAATTGAATCATTTATAAAAGGTAAACTTAAAAATAAAAATACTAAACTTCCAATTAGAACCATTTCTATTACTTTATCACTAGTTTTCTTTCTTACTTTTATCTTATTAATCTGCTTTTTATTAATACCAGAATTAATTGACAATATTCAATTGCTGATTAAAAATATTCCTCATTTTTTTGAGAATATTCAAACTTGGATTTTAAATCTAGCAGGAAATTATCCAGAAATACAGACTAAAATTCAAGAAGTGTTTAAAGATACTACAAATGTTAATAATATTATGATAAATATTTTAAATTATATCATTAATGGTTCCATAAATTTTATTACTTCCTTAATTTCTAGTTTATTTACTATTTTTACGGCTATTGTATTTGCTGTCTATATGCTTAGTCAAAAGGAATATTTGCATCGCGGAGTTACCAAAATGATGTATGCTTATTTGAAGAAAGATCATGTAGAAAAAATTACAGACATTGCTTCTTTATCAAATCGTACTTTTTCGAAATTTATATCTGGACAGTGTGTAGAAGCTTTTATTTTAGGAACTATTTTCTTTGTTGTTTTAACACTTCTTCGTTTTCCATATGCTTTAATTATTTCAGTAATAACTACAGTTACAGCATTAATTCCAATGTTTGGAGCTATGATAGCTATGATTATAGGTGCTTTATTAATAGCTGTTACTAATCCACTTGAAGCTGTTCTATTTATTATTGTTTTCCAAGTAATTCAACAAATAGAAAATAATTTTATTTACCCTAAAGTAGTTGGAAAGTCAGTTGGTCTTGCTTCTATGTGGACATTAATGGCCGTTATTTTAGGTGGAAGTATGTTTGGAATTGTAGGAATGATAATAGGACTTCCACTGGCATCTATCTTATATGCAATTTTAAGAAAAGTAACTAACGATAGATTGAATAAGAAGAAAATTAAAATATAGTTGTAAATTGTAGAGAGGTTTGTATGAAAAAGAAAAGAATCATGATTTTAGTTAGTGTAATCATTTTATTTATGATTGGAGTAGTAAGTTTAGTTTTATTTTTAAAGAAAGATAAAAAAACAGCAAGTGATATGGAAAAATTTAGTGCTGAATATCATGAAGTAGCTAAGAATAATGTATTTGTATATCGTAATATTGATGAAATTATTAATATTTTGGAAAAGGGAACTGGTATTGTGTATTTAGGATTTCCTGAATGTAAATGGTGTCAGAGATATACTAAATATTTAAATGAAGTAGCTATGGACATGGGTATTAGTAAAATATACTACTATAATATTCGTGAAGATAGAAAGCTAAATACTGAAAATTATCAGAAAATTGTATCGATTTTAGAAAATTATTTACAAAATGATGAAGAAGGTAATAAACGCATTTATGTACCAAGTGTCATTGCTTTAAAAAAGGGAGAAATCGTTGGTTTTGATGATGAAACAGCTTGGGATACAAAAGGATTTGAAACACCAGATGAGTATTGGAATACAGATGAAGTTAATGGCTTAAAAGAAAAATTAGAAAAAATGATAGCAGACACTGGTAGCAATATCTGCACAGAATGTAATTAACATATTAAATATAATAATAGGAGTTTTTATGACTTTAGAAGAAGAATTTAGATTATTAGTTAGTGGCTATTATGGAGTTTCAGAAATAGATGAATATACATCAAAAGTATATGTTTTAAAAGATATAGAAGATTATATTCGTAGTTTTATACAACTTTATCCAATACCAATAGATTATTATAAAATAGCAGATGAACTTGAAAAATTACCTTTAAAGACAAAACTACAAGATGCCTTACTTATATTGCCTAAGGTTAAGGGTTCTATGGAGTTGATATTATTAATTAGAGCTCGCCTCAATGAAATGAAAAAGTAGTAAATTTTTAAATTATAAAAAATATTCATAAATGATTGCCTTTTTGATTTAAGTTATGTTACACTATAAAAGTCATTAGGTTGACTTTTGGTCTGTTGGTGAAGTGGCTTAACACACCACCCTCTCAAGGTGGCATTCTCGGGTTCGAATCCCGTACAGATCACCATTTGATACTAAACTAGGTTGATGCCTAGTTTTTTTCTTTCTTTGTTTGTTTTTTGATGATATAATAATAAAGTGGTGATAGAAGTGTTACAAGACATTGTTTATATGATAATAAGACCTAGTGGTGAAGTGATGGAAATATCATGCAATAATAAATATGTAAATCATTATCAGTATTTACAAGATTTTTCTAAACGAAATCCTTATTTAATACGAAACTCTTTTGGCTTAACCTTTTCTAGAGATGATGATACTTCTAAATTTTTCTTTTTTAATATGCTAATTCAAGATGGAAATATTATTTATGAAAATCATAAGCTATTTTCTAATGACAGTATAAGCTCTGCTCAATTTTATTTACCTGTTAAAACAACACTTATACAAAAAGAAATTCTAACTGCTTATCAAGAAGAAATTGATAAAATCAAATGTATTTTCTTGGAAAAATATAATGAAGAAACAGAAAGTTTTTATTCTTTATACGAAAATATTGATGATTTAAAACAAGGTAGTAAACTTTTAATGCACTATGTAGATGAAAGCTTAAAAGGTGAAAATTCTATGGGTGGAAGATAGTTGAAAATAATTATTTTTCATAGATATAATGTCTAAAACAAAGTGAAAGGAATGAAATTTAATATGAAAATTTTATTATATGCGGAAGGTTTAAAAACAATAGGAAAGAGTGGCTTAGGTAAAGCAATTCAACACCAAATGAAAGCGTTGGAAGATGAAAATATTGATTATACCTTAAATCCTAAAGATGATTATGATATTTTACATATCAATACTTGGTTTCTAAAATCTTATTTTATGGCTAAGCGTGCGAAAAGAAAGGGCAAAAAGATTGTTTACCATGCTCATTCTACAGAAGAAGATTATAAAAATGGGTTTATTTTAGCAAAGCAAACTTCTAAACTTATTAAATGGTGGCTGATTAAGTGTTATTCACTTGGTGATGTCATTATTACGCCTACTATCTATTCTAAAAACTTATTAGAAGGGTATAAGGGATTAGAAAATAAAAAGATATATGCTATATCAAATGGAGTAGAATTAGACTTTTTTATAAAGAATAAAAAATATGGAGAAGAATTTAGAAAAAAATATGGATATACTGAAAATGACAAGGTTATTGTAGGAATTGGTTTATATATTGAACGAAAAGGTATTGTTGATTTTGTAGAACTTGCTAAAAGAATGCCTGAATATAAATTTATTTGGTTTGGTTACAGTCCTTTAGCAGTAGCAACCGAACCAGTTAGAAAAGCTGTAAATACAAAATTAGATAACTTAACTTTTGCTGGATATGTAGAAAGAGATATGATTAGAGCAGCTTTAAATGGGTGCAACTTATATTTATTTCCAACTTTTGAAGAAACGGAAGGAATTCCTATTATTGAAGCAATCTCTTGTGGTACAGATGCTATTATTCGTGATATTCCTATCTTTGATGGTTGGCTAGAAGATGGAAAAAATGTCTATAAAGCAAAAGATGTTGATGATTTTGAATTTAAAATTAAAGAATTTATGAGTGGCAAATTAAAAAGTGTTAGTAAAAATGCTTACCCAGTAGCTATTGAAAGAGATCAAAAAAATATTGGAAAGCAGTTAAAAAGTGTTTACGAAGAAGTACTAAAACAAAAATAGTGCTTCTTTTTTTAATTTCTAGATAATTTCAATTTTAGTAAATATTATCATTATTTTTTAGCCTCTAATATTAACGTAATAGTACCTAATTAAGCAAAAAAAACACTAGATTTTTGATGTAAGTCTTTAATGTCTACTCTAAGGTTGTATTTTAATTTTCTAGCATTTTTATTTACCATTTAAATTTTTAATTAATAGTTTTATAAGTGTCATTATGAATATTTAATAAAATGCCAATCATTAACATATAAGAAAGTAGTGAAGAACCACCATAGCTAATAAATGGTAAAGTAATTCCAGTAATTGGTAGAATTCCCAGTGTCATACCTATATTTTGAATTTGCTGATATATTAGGATTCCTAAAATGCCAACTGCTGTGAATTTTTCAGTAATATTACTAGCATTTTTGGCAATTTTTATAATGGTAATATCAAAATATAAGATTATCATTATTAAAAAGATACTTCCTAATAGTCCAAAATTAGATGCATATACAGCGAAAATAAAATCGGTTCCTGACTCTGGAAAATAAATGGGTGTTTTATTGTAACCATGTCCTAAAATACTACTAGAGCCAATTGATGTTAAAGAATTTTCTAACTGCATACCTGTTCCATTTTTCCAGTCTAAAAGTCGATCAATTCGGTAGAATAATTCGGTACCAAATATATTTACAAATATATCTTTTTTCAAGAAGTATAAAAATAAAAAACTACCTAAACCAATTCCTATTAATATTATTGCAAGAATAAACCATCTTTTTCTTAAAGGAGATACAAATAAAATTGCTATTACGATAATGCTATAAATAAAAACGGCGCCTGTATCTGGCTCTAGAAAAGTTAAAAAAGAAGGAATTAGCCATATTATAAATATTTTAGCTAGTAATATTATTTCTTCTTTTAAAGTGGGGACTTTTTTTATTTTTTTTGCCCAGTTTTCGGTTATGATACTTACTGTTAAAATTAAACTAATCTTAGCAAATTCACTTGGTTGAATAGATCCAATTTTAGGAATGGTAAACCAACATTTACTACCATTAATAGGTTCTCCTATCACTAACAAGATAGCTAGTAATAAAATGCTAGTAACATATATGTACCAATTAAAATGATATATGTTTTCTACTGATATTTTATTCACAATAACTATCATGAAAAAACCAACTAAATACCACATAAACTGTTTGAATGCTAAATTTCCTAAATAGTCTGGTAAGTAGGTCATAGCACTATAAATTGTTACTATACTAATTATCATGAAAATAAATACGCAAATTATTAATGATTTATTTAGTTTAAATTTTTTTAGTTTCATCATTTTATCCCTCTTTATTAATATGGAAAAAAGTTTTAAAAATATTTATTTAGAATAGAATATATTGAAAGGAAAGGTTGTATGAAAAAAGAATTACCTAAAATTTTTAAAAAAGATGTAAGTAGTAGTCATGATAATAATAAAAAAGTGTATTATGCAGGATTACAAGATGATAAAAAAAAGGAATATCGTAGTGTTGATACTCCTATTAGTCAAGATTCTCTTAATAGTGTAGAAACAGAAATTAGAAAACTTTTTAAAAGTAGTCGTTATGTTTTTAATATTCATGTCAGGATAGAGACAGATACTAAAACTTATGATACTAAAGTAGCTGGTAAATTAAATGATAATTTAATTACGGTAGATGGTGATATTATTCCTATTAAGACAATTCGAAACATTATAATAAAAGATCGCTTTTAGCGATCCTTTTAACTACAAGCAATAAATGTATCTGGTAAGCATCTTAATGCACCAACGCAGTTTAAATTAATTGTAAAGTATGAATCGGTTGGAAGATATGGAGTAGTTGTAGCAGTTGCTTCATCTGTATTAGGAGCTAATACACGGCATGTTGCACAACAACCTTCTACATGTTCACATCTAAATACATTACTTGTATTATCTGCACCATTTAATGTATAAGGGAAACTCCATAATTCTCCATTTGAGCATTGATAAAAAGTAACTGGTCTAGTGTTGTAACAAACAGTAGCAGGTGTTGGTCCTAAGAATGGACGGTCACAACCATCTCCTAAACAATCAAATTTTTCACTACGGTCTTGTAGTTTCACAATTACTTCTAGAATGTTTGCTAAGCAGCAGTTGTTGTTTGTGTTATTATTTTCTTGACACATGAAAATACCTCCTTTCATAAAAGTTGATAATTATTCAGTAGGCATTTGTTTGTAGCAAATCTAGTTTATGATTTTTTTGGTTACATAGTATGTAGTCCTTTATAATTATCTACTATAAGATATTCTCATAACTGCTTTTTGGTGTATTATTATTACCTAGACGAATTATAAAAATAGAAATATTTACAAAGTAAGATTTGCCCTTTTTAATTTAGATATTCCCACTTAAGAGGACTATAAAAAAATAAAAAATGTTAAATTTGTAAAGTTAATTTTTGCCTTTCTAAATCAGACTATTCCTACTTAAAGGAACATAAAGAGGTAAAATAGCAAAGTAAATGCAACCTATAAAAGTCATAGCAAATACAACTGATAAGAGGAATTATAAAAAAATAGAAAAAACTTAAATCAAAAAGAGAGGGAGTCAAAGTAAATGCAACCCTTTTTATCAGGGGTGGAATTTACTTTGAAATTTCAGAATAGAAAAAAGTTGAAGAAAATATAAAAAAAATATTTTCTTTTTTAATTTTTATGATATACTATAGAAGTAATTCAAATTTTGGGCTGTTAGCTCAGTTGGTAGAGCAACTGACTCTTAATCAGTGGGTCTAGGGTTCGAATCCCTAACAGCCCACCAAAATTGAGTTTAACATTACTCATATTTGAGTAGTGTTTTTTTATGCCGATTTAGCACAGTTGGTAGTGCAACGCACTCGTAACGCGTAGGTCATTGGTTCGAATCCGATAATCGGCACCATAAATAAAAATAAGTGGACTTTTTGTCCACTTTTTCTAACTATTATGTTATTGTTGGATAGATTGTATCAAAATAAAAATATATAATTTAGTTGACACCAATTTACTTAGTGGCTATAATATGAAAACATAACTATCAAAGAAAATCTATTATGTAAAGACGAAATAGAAGACATATATTTTAAATATATTAATTAGATTTGTATGATGATTCTAATTTTAATAACTTTCTGGGTGGAAGATTTGAAATGAAAAATTTAGATTTAAAAACAACCCTATTTTTGCATATTACAAAAGCAAAAATAAAAAAAACACATTGAGATTAAAGAAGTCAAAGATAAACTTAATTTAAATATTAGTGAATCTGATTTTAATGATGTATATATTTTTGACAATTATAACGAGTATAGAAGATTCTTTCTGATGTATCTTGATAATATAGATGATGATGTGATTAATTTAGCTATTTACACAACAGGAAGCAAAGGACAAATAGTATCTTTAAAAAAATTATGTGAACATATTATTATAAAAGCACAGATAAAAAGATTTTATGCTTCAATTACAGAAGAACAGGAAAATGAGATTCATAAAAAAGGAAAACTAACACCATTAGAAATAGTAAAAGTATGGGAAGATTATGATTTATGTGCTAGCGGTAATCATATATCTGGTTTTGAATCTAGATGTAATTTCTTTGAACATAATTGTCATGAATGTTTACTAGAAATTGCCTCTCATAAACTAGAACATGATAATATTGAATTTAAAATAGTGAATCCTATCATAGAAGAAAAACAAAAAGTTTTAGAAAAAAGTATTACACCAAAGAAAATTTATCTTTAAAAGCAAGATAATAAAACTGTAAAGAAATGTATAGTGAAAGACATTTCTTTTTTTTCTATTCAAAATCATATATAATATTACTGGAGATGTTATGATAGAAAAAGATAAATTGTTAACCTTAAATAAAAAAGATAGAATTTTAGTATCTAGTATATTAGATAAATACAGACAATATCAGAAAACAAAAAAAGGAGTAGCCAGTAACTTTTTAAATCCTAGTGAAATGAAACTTGTTACAAACTACTTAAATTATTATCAGATACCATATTCTATCTATGATAAGTATCCCTTTTTAGAAAAGAAAATTATTTATTTTGGAGAGTATGAATCTTATCTTACTTTTTATCAAATAAAAGCAGATACTTCTCTTACTCACTCTGAAATTTTAGGAAGCTTATTTGCACTTGGTCTAAATGATAATGTAATAGGTGATATCTTTGTAGAAAAAGATAGTTATTATGTAAGTCTTTCTAAATTAGATTCATATCTATTAGAGAACTTTCATTATGTGGGTAACAAATTAATTGAATTAATTCCTATATCTGAATTATCACTAACAGAAAATCATTTTCAAAATTTTACGATTATGGTAAGTAGTATGCGAGTAGATATTATTGTTAGTAAACTAGCGAATAAAAGTCGTAGTCAAGTAAAGGATTTAATAACATCTAAAAAAATATTCTTAAATTATCAAGAATTAAAAAATAATAGTATTCTTTTAAAAGAAAATGATATTTTATCCATTCGTCATGTGGGAAAATTTAAGATTGGTACAAAATTAGGAAATACAAAAAAAGATAATATTATTTTAGAAATTAATCAATATAAGTAGTAGGTGAATTATGAAAAAAGTAGTATATATGTTTTTAATGGGATTTCTTTTATTTTCTCCCATTATGAGTTATGCAGAAGAAATAGATAAAGAAGAACAAGAAAAAGTAGCAGAAGAAAAAGTAACACTAGAAGAATGTGTAGATATTAATACTGCTAAATTTAGAACATCTAGTAATAGTATCATCAAAGTAAGATTTTTAGCACTTAATATAGAAGATATTGATGATGGAGTAAGTAGTGTAGAAACTCCTATTTTAAAAGAAGCAAAAGAGTATACTTGTACGACTCTAACAAAAGCTAAAGAAATAAAATTAGTAACAGATGACAATTTTAAAGAAGAAGATGTATATGGCAGAACCCTTGCTTGGGTTTTTGTAGATGATATATTAATTCAAGATAGTATTATAAAATCTGGATATGGTAAAGTAGATAATTTATATAGTAATTCTAAGTATTTTTCTTCCTTAGAGGAAAGTGAAAAAGAAGCAAAAAATAGTCAAGTAGGAATATGGAAAAAAGAAACTACTACTGAAAATACACAAACAGAATTAAAAAATACTAAAAAGAAAAATTCTTTTCAAAGCTTCTTTGATAATTTATTAGCATCGATTACTAGTTTTATTGATGACATATTAGAAAATATTTTAAAATTTATCGAAGATATGATATAATAAGGCTATGAAGAAGGGTAGTGTAGTTATGGATAATAAGGGTAACTCTGCTTATGAATTAGCAAGTAAATTTAAGAAAAAATATAAAATGAGTGTAGCTTGGCGTATTAAAAAGAATGCTAAGATTGTGGAAAAACATTTAAATCCAAATGAGAAAATACTTTATGCTTTTACTGCTCAAAAAAATGATAATATGTTTGATCTTTTTTCTACTGCCGTTATAGCTTTAACCAATAAAAGAATCTTGATAGGTCGTAAAAGAGTAGTGTTTGGTTACTTTTTAGATTCTATTACGCCCGATATGTTTAACGATTTAAAAGTGTTATCTGGTATGATTTGGGGAAAAATTTATATTGATACTATTAATGAATTTGTAACTCTATCTAATATTGATAAGAGAGCGCTTCCTGAAATTGAAACTATGATTACCGATTATATGATGAAAGAAAAACAAAAATTAAGAATTTCAAAAGATAAATAGTAAATTTATCTTTTTTTTGGACAAAATATTAGATATAATAAATATAATTGGAAGTGGTTAGTGTGAAAAAAGTAATTTCTATTTTAATTTTAATGATTTTAATGTTTTTAGCTTTTGAGTGGGGGTTTACTTTCTTTAAGAAAGGACATGAAGTAAATTATGAAGTATATTTTAATGATAAAAAGTTTCAAGTAGATGAAGTATATGAAAAAACTTCTACTGATATTTATGATATTTTAATTACAAATGATAATCATAAATATTCTTATGTAATTGGTAATCAATATAATAAGCAGAAGAAGATTATTAAAGAAATTTTATATTATCAAGAAAATGGTATAGAGTGTATTTACCCAATATTAGAAAATAAAGCGGGTACTTATATAGAATGTATTCAAGATAATCAATTATATACAGAATTGACTTTACCAAATCAAAGTATTATTACGAATATGAAAGCATTTTTAACAGAAAAAAATATTAAGATAGAGCCTTTTAATATTGATTTAGAAACCAAAGAAGCAGTTGGAACTTCTAGTGTATATACTAAGAATTTAAAAGAAAAAGATACCATTACTTTATGGAATTATAAAGGAATTGAGATTATTCGTAGTAAAAATGCAAGCGTAAAACCTATTTTAAACTTTGATAAGTATGAAAATACTCAGGGCTATTTAGTAGGAAATTATTATATTGTACCAAATTATTTAAGTAGTAAAGTTCAAGAATTTGATTCTGTTACCTTAATTAATCTAGAAAATTCAAAAACAGATACAATTTCTTTAGGGTATACTTTATCAAGTGATACTTATATTAATGGCATAGTTGATAATAAACTATATTATACAGATCCTTCTAACTTACTACAAATAGAGATAAATCCAGTAAAGAAAATAGATAGATTAATTGGTAGTAATGAAATAGGTGGACAGTTATATAATGGAAAATGGCAAAATGCTAATATTTATGACTTTAGAGAAAATCATATATTATTTGAAGAAGAAATAGTAGAAGAAGTAAAAAATAAATTTGATTACCAACAAATTATCATGAGTAATAATAATTATTACATTCTAACAAAACAAGGAGAAGTATATCGAGTATCTAATCATCATTTAGATAGTCCTATCTTATTATATAAACAAAATGGTATTCATAACTTAAAAGTAGTAGCAAATACAATTTACTTTATAATAGATGATACTCTATATTATCAAGACGAAGGATCTAACATTATACCGGTTTTAAAAAATAATGAACTTCGTTATAATACGGTAAATAGAGTAGATATCTATCAAAAATAGTTAATATTCTAACCTTTTTACATATAATGATGTAGGAGGTTATTATGCAAACTTATATTGTGATGCCAGGTGATACTATTAATAGTATTGCACAAAAGTTTAATGTTGATGTTATTAGTTTAGTAAGAGAAAATAATTTAGAAAATATTTATTATTTGGTGCCAGGTTTGGAATTAATTATTCCTATTTCTAACAATAATAATTCTACTAATAATGCGAATGGTAATACTATGAATAACACTGCTAATAGTAGTAATAACAGTAATAATGGTGCTTTTGAATACTATACAGTTAAAAAAGGTGATAACTTATACGCAATCGCTAAAAAGTATAATATAAGTGATAAAACATTAGCAGAAATAAATGGTTTAGAGTTAAATGAATATATTTATCCAGAACAAACATTATTAATACCAAAAGCTGGAGTAGGAGTTTATATTACCAAAGATGATGATACTCTTAAAAAGATTACAGAAGATTTACAAGTACCAGTAAATGAGATCTTATACTATAATCAAAATATTTATCTCTTACCAGAACAATTAATCGTTTATCCTAAAAATAATCAAATGGGAGCCTTTTAATAGGTTCTTTTTTACTTATAAATTGTTTCCTAATATACTTAATAAAAATATGATATAATATTTATAGATTTTCAGGAAAAATTATTATGCAAGATGAACTGAAAGAAAATAGTTAGATATAATAGATGATTTAAAATCAAATCCCCTATTATTTAATGAACTATGAATTAGGTGATAAAATAAATTTAAAAGAAGAATTTATAAAATTAGGGTATACAGAAGATGATTATAACGAAATAAGAAATAGTTATGCTTTAATGAATATAAAAGATGAAACCATTAGTATACATTTAAAAGATATTTTTACTTTTTTTCTTGAATGTGGTTATACGAAAGAAGAAGTAATCAAGATGACAAAAGCTCTTCCTTCAATTTATGGCTATTCAATCGAAAATATGAAACAAAAAATAGTAGACATAATGGAATTGGGTTATACCAAAGAAGAAGTAATCAAGATGACAAAAGCTTTACCTTCAATTTATGGTTTATCAATCGAAAATATAAAGCAAAAGATAATCGATATAATGGATTTAGGGTATATGAAAGAAGAAGTAATTAAGATGACTAAAACTCTTCCTACAATTTATAGTTTATCAATCGAAAATATAAAACAAAAAATAGTAGACATAATGGAATTGGGTTATACCAAAGAAGAAGTAATCAAGATGACAAAAACTTCACCTTCAATTTATGGGTTATCAATCGAAAATATGAAACAAAAGATAATCGATATAATGGATTTAGGGTATACGAGAGAAGAAGTAATCAAGATAACGAAAACTTTCCCTTCAATTTATGGCTATTCAATCGAAAATATGAAGCAAAAGATAATCGATATAATGGATTTAGGTTATACGAAAGAAGAAGTAATTAAGATAACGAAAACTTCACCTTCAATTTATGGCTATTCAATTGAAAATATGAAGCAAAAGATAATCGATATAATGGATTTAGGTTATACGAAAGAAGAAGTAATCAGGATGATGAAAGCTTTACCTCCAATTTATAGCTACTCAATCGAAAATATGAAACAAAAGATAGCTGATATAATGGAATTGGGTTATACGAAAGAAGAAGTAATCAAGATGACGAAAGCTTTACCTTCAATTTATGGCTATTCAATCGAAAATATGAAGCAAAAAATAGTAGACATAATGGAATTGGGTTATACGAAAGAAGAAGTAATCAATATGACAAAAACTTTACCTTCAATTTATGGGTTATCAATCGAAAATATGAAGCAAAAAATAGATTTCTATAATTTGATTGATATGCATGAATTGGCAGTTATTGATGCAAAGAATTTAATGCAAAGTACAAACTTAAGTTATGCAAGATATTCTTTTTATATAGATATAGGAATTAATATAGATATGAATAATTATAGAAAATTATTTATAAATCAAAAGCAATTTGAAAAAACTTATGGAATAACAAAAGAAGAATTATTAGAAAGATATGATTATAATAAATATAAAGAAGAAGTAGAAAAGAAATAATAGAAAAAGAATTACTATTAAGGATTACCAGATGATATTCCATTTAGAACAAAATTTATAAAAAATCATGAATATACAATTTATGAAAAAATAATAAATTTGTGTGATTTAATGTGTACTACGAAAATTTTAACAATAGACAAAAGATTAATTGATATAATAACTAGGAGAGGTGCTTATTCTAATACTAACTATCATATTCAAGAAACATACAAACTGAAAGAATATTTTGATAGTTTATTGGGATATAATCTATATAACTTATTTCCAGAAATCAAAGAAAATTTATAATAAAATTGTTGCTTAATAATAGAATAAGGAAAAATAGTTATCATAAAATTTACTAAAGATTATTTTAAAAGGAACAATATCTAATGTCTTAATCATGTCTAAAATTTATTAAAATAATAAAAAAACTATAAACAGCTTTACTTTTTAAATTTGTTTATAGTTTTTATTTTCTAAATATTATAGCTTTTAAGTAATACATTCATTTCTGAAAAACTAATTTCATCATTACCATTAATAGTCGTTCTAACTTCTAAAGTAGTAGGACCTATAATATCTGTTACAGTCATTTCAGAAAAATTCATATCAGGCGTATTTCCTGCTTCTAATACAAATAATAAGTCACTAACTACAGCATTTGTTTCTGTATTAAATAATGAAAAAGATGCTCCTGTATTTTGAGTAACTCCAGAAATTCTACCACAAAGTATAATTTCAAACACACTAGTTTTTTTAATCGTGATACTATTACCGTTAATCACTATATAATCACTAACGCCAGGGATTACTCTTGTGTTACCAATTTGAGTAGTTCCAGCTTTTTTGGTATCTATAATACTAGCAAAGCCAATAGTATTATAATCAGTTGGACTAGCAGTTCCTCGTGGTCCCGTTGGTCCAGTTGGCCCAGTTGGCCCTTGAACTCCTATAGGACCTATTTCTCCTTGAAGACCAGTTTCACCTTTAGGGCCTATTTCTCCTTTTTCTCCTTTAGGACCAGTAGGCCCTATTTTACCTTCGTTACCAGTCTCACCTTTATCACCCTTAGGAATTATAAAATTTAAGTGATGTTCTAATCCAGTTTTATTGTCAATTACCTGTGCTTTTGTACCAGCTTCTCCTGTAGTAGTTTTTTGAATAATAAAAGTCTCAGTATCTCCAGTATCTCCTTTAGGCCCCATAATATTACCAATATCAGTCCAGTTATGAATAGTAGAATCCCAAATATATAATTTACCATTGATAATATAACTATCGCCATCTTTACCAGTAGGGTGATCTTTTTTTAATTCTTCTAAACTAGCATAACTACCCATAATTTCTAACCCTCTACCACTAGGCCCAGTAGGACCAGTTGGCCCAATTGCATAAGGAAGTAAACCAATTTTTTTAAGTTCCAAACGCTTTTTACTTACTTCTATAATTTCATTTATCTTATCTTTATGATTCATAATTTAACCTCCATAATAGTTAATATAAAGTATGTAAGAAAACCTCTTCTTGACTGTGACAATATCTATAATTAGTAAAATTAATAATATAAAGTAGTAAAAATTAATGTTTATTACGATAAGAAAGATGTGAATGATTTGATAAATAGTATTGAGAATAGTAATAACTTGATTTTAAGTAAAGAAATAAAATCAGAATTAAAAATATTAATTCCATCACAACTAAAATCTGACTTTGATGCCTACTATTCAATTTATAATAAAGCTACTAATGAATACAATTACCTACTATAGCTGGTAACTATGAAATATATGCAATGAAGTATGATAAATCAGATAAACATTTAGAAATACATAAATTTGATTATAATTATAAATAGAAAAGCTGTTAATTTTTATATTATAAAAGAGCTATCTTATTCTTTTTATGGAGATTGATAGCTCTTTTTTGTTTAGTTTTGTGACACTTTTTGTAAAGGGTAGAGTATTCTTAAATAAAAACAGATTAAAAAACTCGCAATCACTATATAAGTGTGCGAGTATTAATTCAAATGGAGCAGTTGTCGAAGATATTTACAACTTTTTACTTCCTAACGATTTGAATATAAGAATATCAATCTCTAATAATCTACCACATTTTTTACTTAAACCAATGTGTTTTAGCCTAAAATATGGTAAAATTTATAGTGTGGTGGTGTTATGAAGGTTTTATTAAAAAAAATTGATTGTGATAATGATATAGAAATATTTGGTAAATACAAAGTTGAACTTATCAAATTTCATCAACAATATGCTCAAAAATTAGGATTATTTGATAATGTTGTAGATAATTACAACTATGATGATGCAATACGACATATCGATGAAAAAGGATATTTTCAATTTTTGATTCAAGTAGAAAATGAAATAGTAGGAATAATTGAGTATCAAATTACTAATTCTGATATTGATAAAAAGAAAATATTATACATTAAAAATTTTTATATTGATGATAATTTTAGAGGAAAAGGAATTGGAAAAGAAATAATGAAATTATTGAAAGAATTAAATTATAGAATTGAACTTGAATGTTGGTATGAAATGCCTGCTAATAATTTATATAAATCTTTAGGAATGCGAGAAATAAAAACTCGATATATGATGGACTAATTTATGGATAATCATAATAGAAAAGTTATTTCAATAATAGTATTTCTAAGAAAATTTGTTTCAGTATTCTTTACGTTATTTTTTAATATATATGTATTAAAGATTGTTAATGATGTCGGAATTGTTCTAAAATATAATTTAGTTGGTATCATATTTGACGGGGTACTTTCAATAATAATCTCAAGTAAGTTGAATAATAAAAATGCAAAGATAATATACAATTCAAGCTTTATACAATTAATTATTTGCATAGTTTTATTAATTACTTTAAAGGATAATATTTGTAGTTATTTATATTTATTTAGAATTCTATATTCATTAACAAAAACTTGTTATTCTGTTCCTTATGAAATAGTAATTATGGGTTCAAATAATCATAAAACTATGAGTAACTTTCTTGCTAATGTAAATATTCTTGACTATCTTGCTACAATATTCACACCAATTTTTTCAGGCTTTATTATCGAAAAATTTTCCTATAATATACTTTTTGTTATATTATCAATCGAAGTATTATTAATTATTATAATTTCTTCACAAATTAAAAGTTTTTATGTTGATGAGAAAAAAGTGAATTTAAAATCATATTTTTCTAAAATCAAAAAATATTCTCATTTATCTAACATTTATAAATGTATGTTTTTTAGAAGAATATCATTGCAAGGAGCTATTACAGATTTATTACCTGTCCTATTATTTTTAAGAATAGGTTCTGAGTTAAGTGTTGGTAGTTATAACTCCATGTTTGCAATTATATCTATTGTCTCATTATCAATTTTAAAAATAGTAAACAAAAAGAATATACAGAAAAGATTTTATATTCCATTTGCAATTCTTATATTCATATCTTCGATATTTTTAATTTTTAATACAAGTTTTATTACTTTATTAGTATATTATATTTTAATGAATTCTTTTGGTTCTGTTTTAGAATCAGAAAGTTGTAGTGCAGTTTATGATGCAATTAACATTGATGAATTATCACAATATAAAAGAGAACATCAAATAACTTTCAATATATATATGTTATTTGGACAAATAATTAGCTATAGCTTTGCTCTGATTTTATATACATATTTTTACAATGCTAATATTTTATCAATTGCCATAAGTATTATGATGTTCTTCTCAATTGTAGCAGCTACTTATCTTCAAAAAACAGAAACATATCTAAAACTTAAAAGATGATCTTAAGCAAAGAGTGTACTGGGTATTTGCGCTTAGAGGGACTATTCTTAATATATTAATAACAGCTTTCATTGCAATAATCTCTCAAAGTTGGATTGAAACACTGATTTTCTTTATAGTATTTGAAATATATTTGTTAATTTTATATAGGATAAGATTGGGATCAATGGCTGAAAAAGTTCACAATGCTAGGTTACAGCGTGGTGAAATAGAAGCTAGTTCTGAAATAGAGTTTTATGAGGATTATTTTATAAGAAAAGGGAAATTTTGAGATAATACTAGCCCAATTTTGAGCTACGGCTTCAGTTAAAATAACTGCCATTTTTGTAATAACGGGATTATTCATTATATCAACTCCTCATTTGTATTATACCAATTTTTGTAAAATCTGTATTTATTATTAGAAAATCAACAAAAATTATTGTAATATTTTCTTATGACATTTATTGCGACATTTCTTACGGCATGATACAATTATGTCGTAAGAATTAGGAGGCAAAACCGTTAGATGTAATTGAAAATGTAAGAAATGAATTTAAAGTTAAATTAACTGATAAATTTGAAGAAGAGGTAATATCATTTTTAAATACAAATGGTGGTAATATTTATATTGGTGTTAATGATAAAGGAGATGTTATTGGAATTAATGGTAATATTGATTTGCTTCAAAGAACTATAAAGGATAAAATTAAAGATAATATTATGCCATCTACATTAGGTCTTTATGATGTTATAGTATTAGAAAAGGATAATAAAAAATATATTAAAGTAATCATTGCTAGAGAAAATGGAAGACCATATTATTTAAAAGGTATGAGAATGACTCCAGATAGTTGCTTTATTCGAGTTGGTAGTTCTATACAATCTATGTCTAATGAAATGATAAATAATGAGTTTAGTAAAAGAACTAGAAACTCTTTAAAGAATATTGTATCACCTAAACAAGATTTAACATTTAAGGAAAAACCAAAAGAAGAAATAAGAGATAATTCATTCTTAGACACTAAAGGTTATTTAACCTTAGGAGATAATGGAGATAACGTTAGTAAAATAGCTTCATTCATGAGAAAAACATTCCCAGCCTATACATCTAAAAAAGCACTAGGCAGTTATTATGGTAAGTATATCAAAGCAAGTATTACAGAGTTTCAAAAAAGAACTGGTTTAGTAGCTGATGGTAATGTTGGACCAATCACATTAGCAAAATTAAAAGAGTACGGTTTTGAAGAATAATTAAAGAGTCTAGTTAATGGTACTTAACGGTACTTATACTAGACTCTTGTTTTTGGTCTTGTTTTTGTCAAATAATGGGGGGGTATTTTAAGGAATTGCTTGTTGACAAAAGAAAACAAAAACTTGACAAAGCCTTTATAAATAAAATAAAAGTCTTGATTTACAAGACTCTTGTATTTTTAATGGAGCGGTTGTCGAAGACATCTACAACTTTTTTCCAATATACGAATTGATACACAAATACCAATCTATAACAATATTTTAATATAAAATTGCCTTTACGTCTCGAAAAAATAGCAATTTTTTGATAAAATTATTAGTGAAACTGATATCATGAATAATGAATTAGAAACATAGGGTTTTAGTACAAATAATGAAATTAATACTGATAGATGAAAAACTGCTACAACTCTTTGTATAACAAAAGTGATGTATAGTTGAAAAAATTTAATAAAATAATTTTTGAAGGATGATGGTTATGAATAAAGTATATTTGAAAGTACCTAGTATGGAAGATTTACATTATAGACAAGAGTGGATGCAAGATTCAAAAACAATGTCTTATAATTTCGGCTTTGATTTAAATTTAAAAGGTTATAGTAAAAAAACAGGTACTATAACTAAAACTAATGAAGAAATGATAACTTGGTATAATAATTGGATTAACAAAGAACCGGATAAATATTTTGCTTATATTTATTTAGCTGATAAAGTTGAACCTATTGGAGAAGTATATTATTATCCTGATGGGGATGTTCATTCTATGGGAATATTAATTTGCAATAAATATCGTGGCAAAGGTTATTCTTATATTGCTCTATTAGAATTAGAAAAAGTGGCATTTGAAATAAACAACATTAGTGAATTATCAGATATGATTCCACTTGATAGAGTTGGAGCAATAAAATCATTTAAAAAAGCAGGATTTATTCATACAAATAAGGAATATATTGAAAAAGTGTTTGGAAATGAAATCATAGTAAAACAATTACTCATTACTAAAGAAATGTACATGGAGAAACATAAAGATGAAAATTGCTGATTTTAATGGTTTTCTTGAATTTAGAGAAGAAACTTTTCCGTTTTCGTTTTCTAAAAATAAAATTACTATTCATCCAACTAATATTGATAAATGGAATGAATTATATGATGATTGGTTTCACAAAGATTTTAATAAAAAAAATAAAAAATGGTTAAACAAAATTATTATTGATGGTATTACTGATAAGCATAAAGGCGTTAAATTTTTTGTGACAGATAATCCAAGATACTTTAATGGATATTACACTTATTCTGTTGACTATATGTATATCTATGATATTAATCGAGAAACTAATGATATGTATGATATTAAGGGTATCAGATTTAAAGGACCGGAAATAAATTATTTTTATAATGTAAAAGATTATATAGCTTTTGATTTTGAAACAAAGAATAATAGTTTCGATAGATTTTATTTAGAATTAAAGAGCAAAAAGGATAAAGATTTTGGAAAATTTAGATGGCATAATTATTCTGTTACAATTAAAGGTAGCTTTTCCTGGAAGAAAGGCAATGATACTTATGAGCCACTAGAAATCAATTCATTATTAGTTTTAGAATTATCTAGAAGTTGTAATGATTTAAAAAAAATAATAGAATTAATTAATATTCAAAAAATAGTAATGTTTTTTTCTTGTTATAGAAGAAATATTAATTTTAGTGAAATAAATACTTATTGCTATACTGAAGATAATTTGAGAAGACAAATAGGAAATTTTTATATATTTGAAGATAATTATTTGGAGAATGATAAGAAAATATTAAAACAAATAATTGCGATAAATGATACTGATAAATTTTATAGTAAATTGTATAGGTTAAGTGTAGATAATAAAATTTATACCACACATATCTGTAGTGATGATCATGATAGAAATTTATATACGCCTGCTAGAATATTATCAATTATAATAGCATTTGAACACTCTTTTAAAATATTTTATCCTGATATAGAAATTCAAAGCAGCGAGTTTAATATAGCAAAGAATAAAATTCTCAATTTTATCAATGGACAAATGAATGAATCGAGTGGTAAATTAAAAAAGAAATATAAAAATATTAAAAATAGTGTTCAAAAAATAGATGTCAGTTATGGTGAACATTTAAAATATGCATTAAATGATAATTATACTAATTTAAAAGAATTTATAGGAAAAAGATATGCTGTTAAGAATCCAAAATTAATAATTTCTAGTTGTTGTAACAGAGTCAATACAATAAGAAATCAAATAGCACATGGCAAATTAGACTTAAAATATAAGCCCATAAATTCTAATGATATATATTTAATTGAATTATTGTTGTATTCAATGACATTAAAATATATCGGATTGGATGAAAAGACTATCAAAGAAAAAATTAAGTGTTTATTCAATATAATTTAAAAGATTAACATGAGAAAAATAGTGTGTAAAATTTTGTGTAAATGGAATCTAAACGTGATATTTTGAAACCTTAGCTTGTTTCTTTTTTTAAGACAAAAAAATCAATCTTTTGATTGATTCTATATATCAAGTTCAAACATAAAAGTTCGAACATATTTCCCAATGGAGCGGTAACAAAGATTATTCAAAACTCCTAATAGTAAAAGTTGATAAACAGCTAATCACTAAAATAATAATAACATATTTTTCTAAAATATTAAATAGATTTAAAGAATTTTGAGTAAATAAATAGTATAATATATTTAAAAATTCATTCAGGGGATGATAGTATGCTTAAAGAAGTAAAAATTGAATTAACTAATAAATGTTCTAGAAATTGTAAACATTGTTCTAGTAATGCTACTAGTAGAATTGGTAATTTAAAGATTTTAGATTTTGAAGATGTATCTAGAATAATTAAAGAAGCAAAGTTAATGGGTGCTGATACTATTGTTTTTACTGGTGGAGAGCCTTTAATGTATGATAGACTGCCAGAACTAGTTGAATTAACTTCAAAATTAGGAATGAAATCAACTATTTATACTTTTGCATATAGAACCGATGAAACTTTAAATAAATATAGACAATTAATTGATTTAGGATTAAATAAAATAGTTTATTCACTTGCTGATTCACTATCTGATGAAGAAGATATTTCAGTTTATGATAAAGTTGAATTCTTTGATAAAGTATTTGAAAATAATAATTCAAGATTAGGATTTCATTATACTGTTTCAAAAGATTCTTTTTCTAGATTAGAATCAGTAGTAACCGAAACTATTGAAACATTTAAAAGTAGAAGTTATTTTGATAGAGTTAGTTTATTAAGGTTTGTTCCACATGGCAAAGGAACAACTGATATGGACTTATCAAAAGAAGAATTATTAGCAATTAAAAACCTTTATTTAAATTCAAATGATAAAGATAAAATTAGATTAGGAACTCCTTGGAATATACTTGGTATTGAAAATACACCTTGTATTATAGCTGATGAAATAATGATAACTGGATTTGATGGAATAGCTTATCCGTGTGATTCTATTAAATATTTTACTAAATTAGGTATTAGTGGAAATATAAGAGAAAACTCCTTAATGGAAATGTATAATTCAGAGTATTTTAGCAATATTAGAAAATTTAATACTGATAATTCTTGTTCTACTTGTGAACAATACTCTATATGTAAAAGTGGTTGTATAGGACAAAAGATAATTGCTAATTATACTGAAAGTGAGGATAAAGTATTAACTTTAAAAAGATGTATTAACTCAAGAGATCCAAAGTGTATGAGGTAGGTATATGAAGAAAAGACAAGAAGTATATGATTTATATTGGTATTTTGCTTGTGAAAGACAAAATATATTTTGGAAAAAAATAAATGGAGAATCTGCTCCATGGACTGAAGATAAAATATTACAAGAATATAAGTTTTGTAATAGTTATAGAGTTAATGATAGAGTTAGTCAATATCTATTAAAAAATATTATCTACAATGGTAAAAAATATTCTGATGAAGATATGTTGTTTAGAATACTATTATTTAAATTATTTAATAAAGAATCTACTTGGGAATTATTATTAAATAATTTTGAAGATATTACTTTAAAAACATTTAATGTAAAAGATTATTCCAAAGTATTGGAAAATGCTATATCAAATGGTGTTAAAATATATAATGATGCTTATATTAGTTGTGCCAATAAAGCATTTGGATATGACAGAAAGCATGATAATCATTTAGCACTACTTAATAAAATGTTTAACGAAGATAGGATACAAGAAAAAATAGTTAAATGTAAGACTATGGAAGAAGCATTTAATATTATAAAAAGTTACCCATTAATCGGAAACTTTATGGCTTATCAATTAGTAACTGATATTAATTATAGTGAAGTGGTAAATTGGCAAGAAGACGAATTTACAGTTGCTGGACCCGGATCACTTCGTGGAATCAAAAAATGTTTTATTGATAAAGGCAAAATGAGCAATGAAGATATAATTAGATATATGTATGAACATCAAGATGAAGAATTTAAAAGGCTTAATTTAGATTTTAAAAGAATTGGTAATAGACCATTACAACTTATAGATTGCCAAAATATATTTTGTGAACTTGATAAATATTGTAGACAAGCATTGCCAGATTTAAAATCAAATAGAACTAAAATTAAAAAACATTACATACCTAAGAAAGAAAAGATAAACTATATTTATCCAACTAAATGGAAAATATAGTTTTTTAGTTTGTATTTATTGGTAAAATATAGATTTATTTGTCGAATTATAGTATAATTAATGTGTTAGATAAAGACTTTTATAAATCATAGAAAGGAGAATATTATGAAAAATGATTCAGCATTAATAAGCACATCAATTTTAACTGCAATATGGGATGAAACACATAAAGATAATATCGAACTTATAACTCCATTTATAAAGTATTTAATATATAAAAATTATAAGATTGATGAAGTTATTGATAGAGAAGAAATTATCAATAGTTTAAAGAATGAATTCTCTTTTAATGATTTTCCTCATGCTATTTTAGAGGTAATTTTAAAAAGAATGGCTAGAAATCATTTTTTAATCAGACAGGACAATGAGTTTATATTAAAAAAAGAATTAAAAAATGATTTTGATTTGTTTTCTAATCGTTTGGGACTAGCTAAACAGAACATGACAGAAGTAATTGATTCTTTGTACGAACATTTAAAAAAAGAAAAAATTCATGGAATAACAAAAGAAGAGACAAAATCAGCTTTAGCAAACTTTATTGATTGCTATGGTTATAATACATACAATAATATTTTATCTACAAAAACTATTAATCCTAAGTCTGATTATATCAATTATTGTATTGGTGAATATATTTATGCAGAATCACAAAAAAATTCAGAAGTTTTCAGTCAATTATTAAAAATATTTGAAGGATATATGATAGCAAATGTAATATATATGCAGATTGAAAATGATAATAAATCTACTTTAAAGAATTTAAATTGCTATTTGGATGCTCCGTTTATATTAAGAGTATTGGGTTATAAAACAAAAGAAGAAAACATTTCTGCACAAGAATTGTTTAATTTATTAAAAAAATATAAAGCTAATATATGCTGTTTCCAACATAACTATCAAGAAGTTATAAATATAATGACATATTATAAAAATCATATAGGAACTTATCAAGAATCTACTTTGGAATATTTTGATTTAAAAGAATATACTGAAAGTCAAGTAGATATGGCTATTTCGAATCTTGAAAATAGTTTTAAAGATTTAGGTATAAAAATAGTTGATGCACCAGAATTTACTAAAGATAAATATGCAGATGTCATTGATGTTGCTGGATTAGAAGAAAAATTAAAGATTTATTATAATAATAGGCAAATAAGTTATAGTAAAGATAAAGCTATAAGTAATGATGTGAATTCTGTTTGTGCTATAAATATGTTGAGAAAAAGTAGAAAATTTACAAAATTAGAAAACTGTACACATATTTTTGTAACTACTTTTTATTACTTGAAATATGCTACAAAAGAAGTAATGAAAGAAATTGATGATTTAGAAATTGGATTAGTAATTGACGATTTAGATTTAACAACTTTTCTATGGTTTAAGGATTTTTCAAAAAATGACGAATTACCAAAATTAAGGTTAATTGAAAATGCAATTGCAGCAACTGATCCTAATCCTAAAATAATAGAAAAAGCAAATAAGTATTTGGATGATATAAAAAGGGATAAACTAATAACTGATATTGAAGGAGTAACACAATTATTATCAACAAACTATTTAAAATATTCTTCAAGAGAATACATAAAAATGGTTGAAAATAATCCTGATAATGTTACGAAAGAGAATTTTGAGAAATACTTAAAAAATAAAGACGATGAATTAAGAAGAACAAAAAATGAATTGATTGATACAAAAGAAAGAAGCATAAAAAAAGATGTTAAAATTGAACTTATGAAAAAGAATATATTAAGTAATGCAGAAAATCAAATAAAAGTGAAAACAAAGAGAGCTTTACTTATTGGAAATATAATTTACTATGTAATTATCATTTCTATTGTTATATTTTGCTTTATCATGTCGATAATATCTTATAAAAATAATCAATTTAATATTGTATCAGTAACTATGATGATTTTAGGAATTTTTGGAGTCACAGATACATTAATTCCAAAGGCAAAATTTTCTTATAGATTAGTGAAATATATATGCAAAAAGTATGAAATTAAAGTAACTAAAGAAGAAAATGATAAAGCAAATAAACTAATTGGTGACATTTAAGAGATGACAAAGAGTTTATCTCTCAAAGTCATCTTTTTCTTTGCTTAAATCTAATTCTTCAATGTCATCATCATCTAATACATTATCATCATACATTTCATTAACAACATCAATATATTTATCATCTTTATCATACCAACTATGAAGTTTATCGTGTAAGA
>ERZ791884.106-NODE-106-length-117960-cov-34.057216_pt1 | contig 117960 bp, 107 predicted proteins | sample MGYA00509941_ERZ791884 | MGnify/ENA primary metagenome ERZ791884 (study PRJEB30046, sample SAMN00792095) | human gut metagenome | study: EMG produced TPA metagenomics assembly of the A metagenome-wide association study of gut microbiota in type 2... | reverse complement strand
ATCAAAAACTCGAAATCCAGTTATCCTGAATTTCGAGTTTTTTCGACAGACTGAAAAGAACACCTTTCGGTGTTCTTTTTATTATACAAGCAAAGCGACAACAGTGACTCGAAGGCGAGCGTAAAGAAAACAGTCCGGTGGACTGTTTTTAGCGAGAGCGTTGATGAAATTATAACTAAGAGCAAGCCGCATAAAACGAGGTAGAAATTTAGAATAAAACAAGAATACTGTTGGCGAACCATAACATTAATAAAACAGCAAAAGGGCTGTCCCATTACGGGACAGCCCAAAATATTACGTTATATAATATCAATCAAAGATGACTGAATTACATCTCAGCAATAGCAGCCTGTGCAGATAGGTAAAAATATGGGGGTTTTTAATGAAATGAGCATTGTCCTCATTCTTTTCCCTATGTACCGAGGAAATCTTTTCGATTTCCTCCAATTTGATAATGCAGTTTTTCTTTCTGCCTTCCGCTGTAAAGGTTGCTTTCACATCTGCTGTCCCATTCAGATTAACATACCAATCAAATGTAGTATCCGATGTCGGTGTTATCAGATATACAAACTGATTGACAACATCGTGGCTGATAGTGCTACCACTAAAATCAATAAAGCTGTTCAGAGTGGAACGGATACCCTCTATATCCAATCCTTTCGGATTGCTTTTTTCCTGTGGAATTTCATCAAGTGCTTTTTGAAGTTTCTTGATTTCTTCATCGACAGGACTTCTCATTGCTTGATACTCGTCCTTGGAAATCTCTCCATCAGCTCTCATAGCAATCAAGTTAGTCAGTCTGCTATTTGCCTTATCCAATTTCGCCTGTATCGTTACCGTATCAGATTGAGTTTCGTTAGATTTTTCTTCCTTATAATAATACTTAATAAGGTCTAACGCAATCAGTACAGACTCTTTTCTCTCCGTCCAGAGATGCTCTAACAAAGCTTTTGCCATAAAATCGAGTTTCCAATCGGTTATCATTCTGCTGTCACAATATCCCTCAGTATCTAAACCGATTTCAGCTCTTTTCCGTTTAATTCCGTTGTTAAGCTGATTGTAGCATTGATAACCGTAAGAGGTTTTTCCGTCCAATTTCGTATGCCATTTATTTTTACGGTATGATGAGCCGCAGGAACAACGTAGCTTATTGACCCATATATCTCGTGAATCACGCTTACTATGTGTGTTTTTCCCTGCCGATACACATACAGGTTTTACTCTACTTTCCCTTATCGCCTGTGCTTTATCCCATATCTCTTGAGAAATAATAGAAGGGAAATCACCCTCAACATATTCATAAGTGGACATATCAAGATTGTTTATTCGCTTCTGCTCTAAAAAGTTATTGCTTCTGGATTTGTTGTAACACTTTGTTCCTGTGTAAGTGGCATTTTTAATCGCTCTCATAATATTTGAAACGCTCCACTTTATAAGTCCAGAAGCTGTTTTCCTTTTTCGCTCCGTCAAAATCTTTGCGATTTTCATCGAGCCATAACCTTGCAGATACAAATCATATATCATTCTGACCGTTTCTGCCTGTTCCTCATTGATAACATAGGTATCTCCAACACGGTCATAACCTAAAATATTACCGTTTCCATAGAGAACACCATTATCACGGCTGATTTTCTGACCTGCTTTTACACGCTCGGAAGTCTTGCGACTTTCTTCCTGTGCCAATGTTGCCATAAGAGATAGCCGCAGTTCTCCATCTCCGTCCATTGTCCAAATATTATCGTCGATAAAAAACACCTCAACGCCTATGCCTTTTAACTCTCTTGTAACAACAAGGGTATCCACAACATTTCGTGCAAAACGGCATACCTCTCTGGTAACAATTAAATCAAATTTACCTTGCTTGGCATCTTCAATCATTTTCAAAAAGGCAGGGCGTTTTTTTGCCTGTGTTCCCGTGATACCTTCATCAATATATCGTTCACAGACCGTCCAGTTCGGATGATATTTTACTTGGTCATCATACCATTGTAACTGATTTTCCAATGCAGATAACTGTGCTTCGTGTTCTGTTGAAACACGACCATAAATAGCAACTTTTCTGGCTCTGTTTCTGTCAAACAGAGAATAATCTGTGAGCTTAAATCTGTAATTATATTCATTTACTGCTGTGTTCATTAAGCATACCTCCAATTCATTTTTCTGAATATATTGTACTGATTATCAAGCCGCCTGTGAAATGTGCGAATTTGCGTGTTTCACGATATTTGTATATGTGGCTTGATTTATCATTCCTTTTTCAAGAAGTATCTCAATGAGTTTCAGAGCCGCTACATTTTTATCTACCTTAATTTCATTCATTATTGACCTCCCTCAAAGAAATACTAATGGCAAGAGCTTTATCGGCTCTTGCCATTATGACTGTGGATAGCATACCAACATATTTACGCAGGCGTTGTTTGTCTATGGTGCGGATTTGTTCAAACAGGATAATTGAGTTCTTATCCAAACCTTCAAAATCATTGATTAAAGTGTGTGTCGGCAATTTTGCTTTAGTGTGTATTCGGCTTGTGATGGGTGCGACAATGACCGTAGGGCTATGCTTATTGCCGACATCGTTTGAAATGATAAGTACAGGTCTTGTTCCGCCTTGCTCCGAGCCGATAACAGGATTTAGATTTGCGTAGTAAATATCTCCACGCTTGATTTTTCTTTCCATTATGTTTGACCTCCCAGATTTATTTAGGCAGGTATGTTCTGCCTATGTAGGCAGCCAAACAAAAGGAAGTATTTAAGGTCGGGAGAGTATAAGCAAAATCTCTGTTCCTATGACTACCTTTTATCTGGCTTTATGATAGGAGCATTTCAATTTGTCCTCGACACCCCGAAATGCTATGGGAAGTCGCCAAACGGTCAGTAGCGAACTGACACCACGGGAGTTCCACCCCTCTGACGGTCTGCTAGAGCCGCCCTCATTGCCTGCGACGGTTTTATCACGCTCGGACTGTGACTGGACGGGAGTACCATTATTCTCTTTGTGGGTTATGGCGAAATCGGAAGCAATCCGATATTTTCAGTCGGTAATGAATGAGATCACCCCCTTTCATCGCTCGCTGCTTCTTAACAGGTCTTGGCGTACCGCTGCACACGCTTATGCTCATCACAATCACAAAGAGGAAGTATTTGGCGAATGGATATTCGGTTGTCAAGGATCACTCCCGTTTTCGCCACACAAAGCAAAACAGGTGGAAGGAATTTAATCCCTCTCACCTGTTTGCTCACTTAAAAGCGGTTTCGTATAGGCTAAAATTAAAATTTTTCAAAAAGTTTTTTTAACTTCTTTAGTGCAATGTCAACGCTTCCTTTAACCGCCATTTTGGTGCATCCCTCCAACTTGGCAATCTGCTCATAGGACAACTCTCCGAAAAAGTACAACAGCAGCCTGCGTCTTTGTGTTTCGGGCAGTTTTGATATTGCCTTATGTAGCAGTTCGTATTCGATGCACCTTGAAACGGTTTCCTCAAGACTTTCTTCCTTATAAAAAACTCGGTCATTCAAGGAGTTTTCTGTCAACTCGGAGTGTTCAATGTGCCTGCTCACCCGATTAAGATAGGAAATATCCTCAAGCTCAAAACGGTTAAACAGGTCATACAGCACTTTCTCTATTTCAATATTTTGCATAACACCCCGCCCATCTTTAAAAGAGAGGTAATATCTGCCCTCTACAATCATCAGCGTATAAGGGTTATGCTTGTCCTTTTTTCGGTTAGGATGTTTTTCATTCATTCTTTGTTCCTCCAATCAATCTGAATTTTTGAAATTTCAGATTGATCGGCGGTGAACGACACCCTACGCCACAAACAGGCTTACGACTTAATTCAACAAAAAACGACAAAAGAAAAACCGCAAAGGCTGTCAAACCCTTACGGTTATAAGAAATAACAATTCTATTATATAGATATTTAACATCTACTTTTGGAACATAATTTCCCCAAATGGAGATAAGAATTTTTTTAACAGATTATTCTCATCTCTATCGAACGGTATGTAAATAACTGCTGCTTAAAATCAGCAGCACAGTGTTATCAGACCAACACATAAGAAATCCCTCCAAACTTGAAACAGGTCTGGAGGGATAAAATAGCCATCTGAGCATGACAAAATTGCCCACCAAAACACCGTTTTTTTTATTTGGCGGACTTGTCAAATTCTATATTCATGTAAAAAAAGAGCCGATGACTTATGAGGTTATCTCACAAGTTCATCGGCTCTGCGTCTATGCGTCTGGCTCTTTGATGACGGTTATATGTAATTTCTTTGCATTTATTAAAGTTTCTTTCTTACATTTCGGACAGTAAAGAGGATAATTCTTTAAAACAGTATCTTCTCTAACTCTATCACGGGTTTTGTTGCCACAAATCGGGCAAATTATCCATTCTGAAATCATAAATTATCCATCTCCATTTATCATGTTTTATTTAATCTTTCTATTTTATATTTACTATCTTGACAAATTCATATCGTACACTTATCTGGAATTACTATTATTCTCTAAACTTTTTTCAAGAATAAAGAAAATATCGTACCTTTTTCATCGGATGCCACCTTGATATACCCGTTCTGCTTATTCACAATATCACGGGTAAGATATAAACCGATCCCTACACCGTCAACTCCTGCTGACTGCTTTCCACGGTAAAATCTGCCGAAGATTTTTGCCTGTTCTTCTTCAGGAATGCCAATTCCGTTATCGGATACATCCAATCGCAAATACGATGGATATTCGGTGATTTTCAAGTCCACAACTCCTCCGCTTGGTGTATATTTCACAGCATTGTCAAGTACATTGGTAACAGCTTCTGCCGTCCAGTTAAAATCAAGCAGGGCTTCAAAGGTCTGCCCACAATCAAAGGTAATCGTAATATTTTTATCCCTTGCTTTGGCATAAACCGTTTTTACCGCTTGCATAACAATATCATTTAAACTGCTTTGTTCAGGTTTTAATCGGATAATGCCACTTTCCAAACGGGACATTTTAATCAAACTGTTTGTCAAAAAAGTCAGCTTTTCAAGGGACATCTGCAAGGTGGCAATATATTCCCTTCTCTCCTCATCGGATAACCCTGTATCACCTAATAACTGTGCAAAGGTGTTTGCCGCTGCTACGGGCGTTTTAATTTGATGCGAAATATCGGAGATTAAAGTTTTAATCTGTTCTTTCTCCTGTGTCAGCATTTGATTCTGTGCCTTTAAAATATTGCGGAGTTTTAGAAGTTGATGCTGCAGCCGTGCGGTCAGGGTATCCTCAGCTTCTGAAAAGACCGTCCGTTCCTGCTGTTCTACCAATGCTTCAATGAGCAGCGTAATCTCCTCTAACAGATTATCATTATAGCGGTTGTGCAGAAAGTCCAGCAGGAACAACAGACCCCCAAAAAATACAAATGCAAAAGAGATAAAAAGCGTACGGAAAAGGATGTCCTCCATAAAAAAGAACACACCAACAGATACCACCGCTGTAGCAGTACCTATAATTAAAATCAGTTTTCTATAAATCACAAAATGCTTCATCGTCATTCTCCAAAAGAGTAGCCCATGCCAAAAACTGTTACAATGTATTCCTGCTTTTCATCATTCAGTTTCTGCCTTAGCCGCTTAATATTCACACGCACGGTATTATCATCAACAAAGTTTCCATCTATATCCCAAAGCTGTTCCAAAAGCATTGCCTTTGTAACAACCCTTCCCCTGTTTTCCATTAGATAAAGGAGCAATTTGTATTCTGTTGAGGTCAAATGTATTTCCTGTCCCTTCATCAAAACAAGACACTTTTCTTTATCTAACTCTAAATCTCTGTATTTCATACGAAATTTTCCTACGCCACTTCGTTTTAGAACTGCCAATACTTTTTTCCGTAAAACTTCGATAGAAAAAGGCTTTGATATATAATCATCACAACCCACGCCAAACCCTTCCAACATATCTTCTTCCGTATCATTAGCAGTTAGAAATAATACGGGTGTTTCCGATGTTTCACGAATTTTTTCACAAAATTCCAAACCATTGCCGTCAGGCAGGTTAATATCAAGCAGAAACAAATCATACTTTTGTTTTTGGTATTGCTTCAATGCTTCCAAATACCCATAGACTGCTGTGACCATATGCTCGTCTTTTTTTAGGGCGATAGAAATACCCTTGCTCAGAATTTTGTCATCTTCAAGTAGAAAAATATTTGCCATAGCCGCAAAACGCACCACCTTCCTCAATATACAAAATTGCAGGAACAGACGCAGCAATGCTGCGTCCGTCCCACAACCTCATTTAACTATCAAAATTGTGCAGTCTTTCAATGACCGTTTCATCAGAAGTTGCCTTGTAAACAATGGCAGGAACGCTTAAGCAAATTACAAAGATTGCTGCGATCAAACCGATGACAAGTGCAACAGGGTATTTAAATACTGCATAGTTTGCCATATGCGGAACTGCATCTGCCACCAACATTAGGAACGCATTACCAAAAGTCATAATCAGCAGAGTAGAAATCAGAGCATAAATACCGCCTTCTAAGGTCAATATCTTCCTGATCTGCTTTTTCGTTGTTCCGATACTTTCCATAATGGCAAATTCATTTTTCCTTGCCACCACACCCGTCAACATAACATTTACAAAGTTAATCAAGCCGATGACAATGAGCAGAATTGCAGCACCGTTTCCCAGCAAGCTCAAAGAGTAGTTCATCTGGTTATATAGTTCTTTCTGATTCACGGAAGATTTCAGCTGCCACTCCGATGTGGTCAAGGTACTGTTGATCGCCTGTAATTCGCTGTCAATTCGCTCTAAATCGTTGAAATTCTTAATGTCAACGCCGATTGCGGAAATTATTGGTTCTTTTGTCAGGCGTTCCATACCCGCTTCGCTGACAAAGATAACATCTGGCACCATATTTATTTCTTTGCGTCTGCCAATACCTTCTGAAAGAGTATTATCATAATCGTCATAGTAAAAAGCTCCGCCAATTTTGAAATCAGTTGCCTTGCCGTCTGTACTGTCGGCAGTTAGTGTCAATGTTTCACCCACTAAAGCGGTATTAGGAGCGTTATATTCGGTATCTTTTCCTGCAATCGCTGTTTCGCCACGCTTAAATGCTTCCATGTCAATAGGCGTATCAGGATGCTCTGCATTGTATTCTTCCAGTACCCTGTCGTCTGGAAGCGTTGTAATATAGCAGCCATAGTCACCAGATTCAGCGTACCCTTTCAGTGTTTCTATCGTCTGTTCATAGGACTGCCCCTTTGCTTTATATTTGCTGTCCTCATATTTGATTTTCATAAAGCCTTCTAAATCGTTTTCATTAAAGTCAATACCTGCCCAGACTGTTTTTTGAACATCTATATTTTTAATACCGTCAAGCTGCTTGATTTGTTCTACAAAGTGTTCGTCAAACTGCGGTACTTCTTTATTGAGCTGTTCATACTGCTCAAACTGAATATCAGTGTATTCAAAGTTATAGTCCATATATTCCTTAATAAAGTTCTCAGCCGACATACTGCTTATAACCCCATTTACGCCTAAAATCATAGTAATTCCCATAAACAAGGACATAAACACAAGGGCAGCACGCTTTTTGTCACGGAATACATTATGAAATGCCATCACATGCAGCTTGCCACCATTGGTGGAATTTCTGCTTTTTGTTTTCTTCGGTGCAAAATTCTGAAACTTCAATGCTTCTATTGGCGAAATTTTTGCAGCCGCTTTTGCAGGAGCATTGCAGGCAATCCAAACGGTTACTGCTGAAAAGATTACGGACAAAATATAGATAGATGGATGGAAAAACACTTCGGCATCCATCATCGACTTGCCCTGTTCAAAACCCTCGTTCAACACAAATGGAACAATTCCAAAGGAAACAGCGGTGGCTAACAAAATACCAATCGGGATACCAATGCAAGCAAACTTAACTGCCTGATTTTTTACCAGTGATTTAATCTGTTTTTGCGTTGTTCCAAGCGTTTTCATCAAACCGTAAAAACGGGTATCATTTGAAATGGATATATACAAAACATTGTAAATAAGGAGATACCCGCTGCCAATAATAAAGAATACCAATAGGATTACCATTGCAATCACTGAACCGCTTGATGATTTCATGGAAACCGCACCGCCGAAAGATTGATTTTCGTTAAGCTCCACATCTTTTTGAATACGATAAAAATCATCAGGCATTTTATTCAACGACAAAGAAAGAACGCCGTCCTCTGCCATTGTATAGCCTGCATTTTTGCAATACGCTTCGGAAACAAAGCCCATTCCCGTGCCTGTATAGGAATGAAACCATCCGCTTAAAGTGAAATTTTTTTCCTGCTGACCGTTTTTATCATAATAGGACAGAGGGATTTCCATATTCAGCTTCGGCTCTTTCATTCCAAGCTGTGAAAGAGCATCCTTTGACAGCATAATTTCATTTTCATTTGAGGGATATTTCCCTTCTATATCTTTGATTGTTTCTTTATAGTGTTTATCCCATTCAGTAGTGTCGTAATACGAAAGTGCGATAGAAAGATCACGCCCCTCATCGTTCTTCTCGGCAACCGAGCCGACCATATACTGCGTACCGACGGTTTTAACATATTCCAAATTCTTAATCTGCTGTTCCTGCTTTTCTGTCGGCATCGCAAGGGAAGCATTAGCGGTCGTGCCTGCGGTACGCACCTGCATTAACTTCATATTTTCCATATAGTTAATGCCCAAACTAAACACGGTAGTAATCATAAATGTAGTGAGAACGATCGCAAACACCGCAAACAGGTTACGAATACGGTTTGCTTTCATCATTCCCTTTTCTACTCGCTTAACTGCTTTTTTATTTCGGTTAGCGTGCATATCTGACACCTCCCGAAACAACCTTGCCATCCTCAATGCGGATTGTGCGGTCTGCCATTTGAGCGATTTCCTCATTGTGCGTGATCATAATGGTGGTTTGGTGGAACTGACGGCTAATCGACTGCATCAGCAAAATAACATCCATACTTGTTTTTGAGTCCAAATTTCCAGTCGGCTCATCGGCAAGGATAATGGCAGGCTTTGTCGCAAGGGCACGGGCAATCGCAACCCTCTGCTGCTGACCACCTGAAAGATTATTCGGCATATTCTTAAGCTTTTGTTCCAAGCCAAGAGTATGGATAATCTCTTTTACAAATCTTGTATCGGTCTTGCCACCATCGATCTCAATAGGGTACACAATGTTCTCATACACATTAAGAACAGGAAGCAGATTATAATTCTGAAAAACAAAGCCAATGTTTCGACGCCTAAAAATCGTCAGTTCCTCGTCTTTCATTTTCAACAGTTCTTTTCCTCGGATAGTAACACTACCAGAAGTAGGACGGTCTAACCCACCAATCATGTTGAGTAGTGTAGATTTACCGCTGCCCGATGTACCGATAACAGCAACAAATTCGCCTTCCTCTACGGAAATGGATACCCCATCCAAAGCATGGACTTCGTTTTCTCCGCTTCCGTATATCTTTCGTAAATCTTTTGTTTCAAGTATTGCCATATTAAAACCTCCAAATTTCTGTTTTTATTTTGTAAATTCAGTATAGCAACCACTTCTTACAATCTCATTACAATCCAAACTAAAAAATAACAGCATTTCTTTTGTTCCTACCATGCACTTTTACGAATTGATTTCTTTTTTTAATGAAGCAATCCACTCCTCTATTGCCTCTGCCAATGTGTATTGTTGCCGTAAAACTGCCATACCCGTAACAGGAATATCTTCTTTACTCTTTTTCAAAGCAATATTTTCTTCCAGATATTTTTTCAATACCTCCATACTGCTCTCAATATTATCCAGACATTCTTGCTGTCTTTCTCTGGACATACTGTCCAGATTTACAATGACAGCATTAAAATCCAAAAAAATGTTTATCGGCTTACAGGATATTTCAAGCATCAATTTTTCAAACTGCTGTTTCCCTTTTTCAGTTAAAGAATACACTGATTTTTCTGGCATTTTACCCTCTTTTTCTATATGACTTGAAATATATCCTTTTTCCTCCAACTGGATAACCTTTTTATAAATAGACGGGGTACTAATTTTTACCCATTTTGAAATATTGCGGTACTCTACCAACTTTTGAAGGTCATACGCACTCAGAGGTTCTTTCTTTAACATTCCCAAAACAATTAAGTCAATGGTCGCCATATCAATTTCCTCCTTTACTCTCTTGACAACTACTATAAATTATAGTAGAATACCACTTGCGTTTCAACTGCTATAATTTATAGTAGTATATTTTATTCTATTTGTCAAGTGAAAGGAGAAAGAACACTATGGACAATCAAAACAGAAAATTGGAGTTATTGGGCAATGCTCCAATTCCAAAAGCCCTTTTAGCTATGGGTATTCCAACAATGATTGGTATGCTCATCAACGCCTTGTACAATCTTGTTGATGCCTATTTTGTAGGTGGCTTAGGCGAAAGTCAAATGGCTGCCATCTCGGTTGTGTATCCTCTCGGTCAAGTAGTCGTCGGCTTAGGATTACTTTTTGGCAATGGGGCAGCATCCTACATTTCTCGACTGTTAGGACAAAGAAATAAGGATCAGGCAAACAAAGTGGCAAGCACTGCACTATATAGCAGTCTTGTTGTCGGTGCAATTATGATTGTTTTATCAATCCTCTTTTTGAACCCCATTCTAAGACTTTTAGGTGCAACAGAAAGTGTCCTTCCTTATGCGGCTACCTATGCCGGTATTTACATTGTTTCTTGCATTTTCAATGTTTTTAATGTCACAATGAACAATATCGTGACAAGTGAAGGAGCAGCAAAAACTACAATGTGTGCCTTGTTGTTAGGTGCAGTCCTCAATATCGGGTTAGATCCATTATTTATATACACTTTTAATTTTGGTGTTGCAGGAGCTGCTATTGCCACAGCAATTTCTCAGGTAGTATCTACTCTTGTGTATCTGTTTTATATTTTCAGACAAAAAAGTGCTTTTCAGTTTAGAATAAAGGACTGTACCTTTTCTAAAGAAATTCTATCTGAAATTTTCAAAATTGGCGTTCCGACACTTGTATTTCAATTATTAACAAGTATTTCTATCTCTCTAATAAACAATGCCGCTGGTAATTACGGCGATTCAGCCATAGCGGGAATGGGCGTTGTTACCCGTCTTATATCTATGGGCAGCTTAACAGTATTTGGTTTTATCAAAGGTTTTCAACCGATTGCAGGTTACAGTTATGGGGCGAAAAAATTTGATCGTCTGCGTACTGCAATCAAAATTTCCATCTTATGGTCAACTATTTTTTGTGTGATCGTAGGTTTATTATTCAGTCTGTTTTCTACGACCATTGTTTCACAGTTTACAACTGGAAACACAGAAATGATTCACATTGGAGCTTCCTCTTTAAGAGTAAACGGTATTACATTTATGCTGTTTGGATACTACACGGTATATTCCTCTTTATTCCTTGCTCTTGGAAAAGGAAAAGAAGGGTTTATTCTTGGAGCTTGCCGACAAGGTATCTGCTTCATTCCCGTTATCTTAATTTTTCCATTTATATGGGGATTAAACGGTATTTTATATGCACAGCCGATTGCCGATGTTCTCTCTGCACTTATTACAGTATTTATGGCAATCCCTTTGCATAGAAGTTTAGCTGTTGCCGAACAGAAAATGAAGATAACAGCTTCTATCCCCTGTGACAGGCAATAAAATCAAGCATAAAAGTAGTAACAGAGCCGATGAACTGTGAAAGCTTTCTCAAGTTCATCGGCTCTGCGTCTGTGCGTCTGGCTCTTTGATGACGGTTACTTGTAAATTCTCGACTTCAATTAAAGTTTCCTGTCTACATTTCGGGCAGTAAAGAGGATAGTTTTTCAAAACTGTGTCTTCTCTGATTTTGTTTCGGGTTTTGTTCCCACAAAGAGGACATAAAATCCATTGGGAATTTATACTCAGCATATTATCCTCGCCTTATAAGGTCATGTAACCGATTATCTGTAACAAATTTCTTTTTTCTGGGGTCACCCTCTGCACGATAGATTACTAAGCTGTCTAAATCAAATATTGAACTCCAAACTGTTTCAAAATCTGGCTCATCATCATATTGGCACATAAACCCATAATCACCTTTTAAGAGATGTTCGGTAGTTTCAATGTATTCATCTTTTATGCGTTCCGAAGAAAAGCTGTCTAATACTGTCCTGTAACGCCTGTGCGAGTCATAATCATTTCCTTTTGCATCGTCATATGGTTTCATCTCATCAGATGTAAAACTATTAACAGTACAAACAATACTGCCATTTTCAAAAATTTCTGCCGCCCGAACTTTTTTGAGAATTGGCGTACATTCAACCACTACCATATTGCCTTTTTTATCTGCAAGTAAAATATTGCAGTTAGAAGATACTGGCAAGCCCATAAGAAGGGAAACCGCCTGTTCGGTATTATCTGCCTTTTCAAGCAAATATCTTACAATAAAGCAAGAATTGAAACCTGCTTTTATCTTTTCAAGGTCGGTCATTACAAAAGTCATTGCTACAGCAAATCCGTGTTCATTCACTCCTTCTTCGCCGTTAATGAAAGAGGAAGTAGTGATATTGAACCTGTTTCCATTTTTCGGTGCATAGATTTCACTTTTGCTTCCTTCACGCAGATAAGGTGGTAAGTCATTATTTCTACCGTATATTGTTCTGCCATTGCTTGAATATGCAAAAGCAGTACAGCCCCTAACCTCAACGGGGATGTTGTTCTCCAAGTTATACATACAGCAGCCCATACACAACATCCAAGAAATGAAGTGTAGATAATCTGTGCCAATGGCGTCACTTACGCCTCTTACTTCCTCACATATCTCTGGGAAAAACTTTCTTAAAATTTCTTCGCTTTGTTTCCCGTGTTCCAATTGAAAATTATCCAACTGGAGTGGAAAGGAAATATGAGCTTTTTGAAATATGTTTCCTCTTTTTACGCCCATCTGATAATGGTCGCCTTTTAATCTTAAATGATACATACTTAAATCTCCTTTGCTTTTTTGATTGCAATCCACACCTCGGAATGTCCTTTGGATGGCTGTCCTTTGCAGACTGGATATATTTCAACATCTGGAAGTCCTGCATATTCATAACCAGAAAACGGTAGAAATTCTGTCAAAAATCTGCGAAAAACACTCTGCACATCTTCCTTAAATACTCCGTCGTTTTCAAAAACAACCCACATACCCTCTGGTATCATGTATTCTACCATTCCCTCTGGCACGGGAATGTTGCTCGAAACAGCGATATAATAATATATATCCTCTGGATTATTATAAACGCTGACTCCTAAAATGCCGTCTGGATTTTTGTTTGATAGCTCTGCTAATTTGGAGATACTGCCATCCAATACTGCCTTTTTCCAGAACGCAGGAACATTCCGCATATTTTCCTCTGCATCTTCAACAAGAGGTATTCTAATTCCTATAATGCGAATACTTTTCTTTTCTTCAATGTGATATGCCATTGCACTGCCTCCCAAAACTATTATAGAAAATTGGATTGATGGATATGCACACAAGGTACATCCCATACTTTTTGCCGCTATAGGTGCTATCCCGTGTACGCTTTGAAAAGCACGGTTAAAGGATGTTGGAGATGAATACCCGTATTTGTGAGCAACATCAATAACCTTATTATCTGTTCTTTGTAACTCAAATGCAGCCTGTGTCATTTTACGGCGGCGTATGTACTCTGATAGTGACACTCCTGATACATAAGAAAAAATCCGTTGAAAATAATATGTTGAACAACAAGCTATATGAGCTGCTTCATCATAGGATATTTCCTTGTCTAAGTTTTCCTCTATGTAATCAATGGCTGCTCCAAGTCTTTTCAACCATTCCATTTACTTACCTCCTCATATATAAGCATACAAGAATACGAGCATATTTTCCTCGCTTTTCATGTCCGCTTTTGTAAACTTATCTATAGTTTATCCGAATAAAAAATTAGTTTCAAGTATGTCAAGCGTGCTTTAATCTCTTGTTACAAGAGATTAAACTTCCTATGCCAAGAGATTTCACATCGTTTAACTGGAAGCCGCATCTCTGTAAAATATAAGAGTAAAATTTTCAGAGAATAGGTGGTGAGCTAATGGACGAAAGGAACAATAATTTTGACTTCGATTTTACTCCGATAGGACAGGCTATCAAAAAAGCCCGTGAAGCCAGAGGGATGACAAGGGAGCAACTATCTGGAATAATCGGCTATGCTCCCAGACATATTCAGTCTATCGAAAACGAGGGGCAGTATCCAAGTATCGAGCTATTTATCCAACTTATTACGATGTTCGATGTGTCGGTTGACGAGTACATATTCCCAGATAATGAGGTCAAGAAAAGTTCCGTCCGCAGACGCTTAGACGCACAGCTCGACAATTTAGACGATAAAGAACTGTCCGTTATAGAAGCAACTGTTATCGGACTATGTAAGGCAAAAGAGCCAGAGGAATAAACCTCTGGTTTTTCTTTTGCCCATTCTTAATAGGCAGGAACGCCGTAGCCATAGATGGAGCTGCTTCCAACCGTATATTGCTTTTGCCTGCAAGCGTCGCCAGAGTTACCCTCCACGGTGTAAACGACACCGTTTTCGCATTTCTCTACAATTCCTACATGGTCAGTTTCTCCATCGCCTTCCCAATCAAAAAAGATAATATCGCCCGCCTGCGGGTCGTAGTTTCTGTCTTGCCATTGTCCGTTACCCTTAAACCAATTTGAGCCGTCCACGCAGCCAGAAAATTTAGGGATAATCCCGCTCTCAATATATCCGCATTGGTCGGCACACCATGACACAAAGCAGGCACACCATTCCACACGCCCATCAAAGCCATACCAACTCCAATAAGGCTGACCGCCCTCATTGCCGAGCTGTGTCAAAGCGACTTCCACAATCGCCTGGTTACCGCCGCTTGTGAATGCCCGCCCGTATGGATAATACCGCAGCACATGGGCGGGATACTGCGTGTCGCCATAGCTGTCCCAACCTAACCGTGCCGCCTGCATGGTGGAGAACTCTACCGCATTGGCATAGGAATAGCCGCCATAGTTGGTCTTAGCCCACGAGATATATCCATTGCCGAAATTGTAACCCTGCAAGGCAAGTTTGATATGCTCCATATCAATCGGATTTTCCACCTCGGCAGAGATAAGGGCAGCCTTTAATTCCTGCACCCCGCACTCAATCGAATATTCTGGGTCTTGTATCCCATTCGGCTCGTGTGGATACCTTGTGTTAAAGCTGCCTTCCGCCGCCTGCATCGGGTCAAGTCCACGCCCGCCAGATTCCTGCATCATTACTGCCTTGATAAGCTCCACATATTCGGGAATACCATACTGTTTGGCATATTTCTGTATCAAAGGCTCATAGGCTTCCACCTCTGCACTGACAGGGGTATAGGCGTTGCTCCCGCTTCCGCCGCCAAACAGGGAAACAGCACAGCCGAGCAGGACAACAAAGAGAATAATCACAACTGTAATCCAACCACCTGCAATTAAAGCGGAAATCAGAGCTTTTGTTCCTGCAATAATCGCCTTGACCGCAGCTATGGTGGCTCTGACCGTCGCTTTGGTTGCTTCGGCGGTTGCCTTTGCGGTGGCTTTTGCCGCCTGTGCCGCCTTTTGAACAGTTTTCGCAGAAGCCTTTGCCGCTGCCTGTGCTGTTTTTACCGAGGTTTCCGTCGTTTTGATTGCCGCCTTAGAAGTTGCCTGTGCGGTTTTAATTTCCTTTTCGGTTGTCTTGACCGTTCCCTTAGCAGTTGCTTTCACCGCTTTTTCTGTATTTCGGGCTGTGGTCTTAATCATTTTTTGCCCCTGCTGTCGGGTCTTTATCAACTGCGATTTTGCTGTCTGGGAAACATCGGGGGCAGAAGAACGGCTTGCAGCCCCGTGACGGATCTGCAAGCCGTGTTGTTCTGACATATTCTGTGCTGCTTTCTGTTCTGCGGCTTTGACAGCCCGACTTTTCTTGAAATCGCTTATTTTATCTTTTGCCTTACCGATATTCTTCTGCGTTGTCTTGACTGCCTTTTGCCCCTGCTTATTGAACTGGTGGATACCTTCGTCTTTTACACGGTCTGCCGCAAAAGAAATCCTGTCCGTAGCATATTCTGTGGCAGAGTTTTCATCAGCGTAATATCCCTGTTCCGCTTTTTCCTTTATCCCCACATAGGCAGACTTCATACGCTCACTGGCTATGGCGGCTTTATCTATGGTCTTTATCGTGCCTTTAACCGCATCTCTGGTTTTAATATCAGCCATAGAAAACCTCCTTTCCCAGAGAATTTGCGTTCAAATCAGCCGACCATTTTTGCCACTACAACGAGCCTGCCGTTCTGTGCGGAGTATTCGCAGGTGGAAAGGGTAATGAGCCTGTCGCCGTATTCAGCGGTCACACCTGTATCATACAAAGCAAGTTCCTTGCACTTCCCGACATAGGAATTAAATTCTTCCTCATTCTCTGCATCAACAAAGTCGTAGTATCGAAAGCCATCAGAACTGTACGCCACAGTCTTAAATACAGCGACGATTTCATACTCTGCCTGCTCTGTAAGGGTATCAAACTGAACACTCTTGTGTTCCTCATAAAAGCTCTTGGACTTGTAATCCTCCAATGCTCCAAACATCTTGCCACCCTTGATGTGATGACCGTAGATAACCAGATTGTCACTTTCGGCAATATCACAATTCTCCTGCACATAAGGCGTACCTAAGTCGCTGTACTCTTTTTCAAAATTGTGCTTCAGATAAAAATTCGGATTGTTCCTGCTCTGCATCACAGGATAATTGATTGTCGTGCCGGCAATGGAAATCCAACCGACCATATCCTCATTCTGTAAATACAATTCCTGATACTTGGCAAGCACATCTTCTCCCTCGCTAATGGGGATATCGTCTGGCATGGTTTCCTCCGTGGGAGCTTGCTCTACTATTTTGGCAATCTCCTCAAAGGCTTCCGTCTGTTCGTCCACCTGTGCATAGTGATGGTAAATACGGAAGCCGCAAAAAGCCGCCGTACCTAACAGGCACACGGCGGCGGCAACACAGATAATAGATTTATAATTCTTCATAGGCTTTTCCTTTCTTATCTTGAAATTTCCGTCTGTTTTCTGGGAGCAGGAAGCTCCCTGCAATATTCGGGGTATCTGACCTTGATACCCTCCATAAAGTAGGGAGCAAACTCACAGCAAAACAACTCCTCTGGCGTGAAATACCGTTCCCGCCCTTCCTCTGCATACCCGTTCCAAAGGTTAAAAGCAAGATGGCAGACCTTGACTGTTCCGCTTGTCTGCCAGCCGCCGTGCATACCCTCTGGCTCGATGCAGTCCTCCTTGAAATTGAACATCTGGTTGATGTTCGCCCTCGTTTCCGAAGCGATACCCATCACATAGAAAAATGCCCTGTGATAACAGTCGTTCACTCTGCATTTCATCATATTTTCCAGAAAGAAATCACGGTGAGCCGTATCACGGAATTTAATATCAGCCATAAAAGACCTCCTTTCTTAGACCTCACCGAACTTGGTCGTCATCAACTTGTAAAGCTCGGTATTGCGTGGGAACTTGTTTACAAACGGCACAAGGGAGCTGCCAACTTTGAGTAATCCCTGTCCTGCACCGACATTCGTGATATAACTCATCTGAAGGTCGGAGATATTAAGGAGCTTGGCAAGCTCAAGTCTGTCCGTAGATGCTTGGTTAAGCATAATGATAAATTCGCTGTTAGCAAGCATCGTCCTTGCCGTATGGCTCTGCAAAAGGTCGTCTACATTCTGCGTAATACCCGTACAGTACGCACCGTATTTACGCACACGCTTCCAGAGGGTAAAGAGGAAGTTTGCAGAGTATTCGTGCTGAAAGAGCAAATAGATTTCATCAATGAAAATAAAGGTATTTCTGCCTTTGGCTCTGTTCTGCGTGATACGATTTAAGATACTGTCAAGCACCACAAGCATACCGATAGGCTGTAACTGCTTACCCAAATCCAGAATGTCATAGCAGATAAGGCGGCTGTGGGTATCCACATTGGTATGCTTGGCAAAGGTGTTGAGAGAGCCATCTGTAAATAATTCGATAGCAAGGGCGATTTCCTGTGCTTCTGGCTCATTCTGCTTTAACAGCTCCTCACGGAAGTCCTGCAAGGTGGGCGGCGTTCCCATATAGTTGCCCTGCTGATAGTAGCGGTACACGCTTGCCGTACATCGGTCAATAATGGATTTCTGCTTTGCTCCCAAGTTCGTGCCGCCAATGAGCTGTTCGCAAAGGGATAAAATAAACTCGGATTTCAGAATGACAGGATTTGCACCGTCACCGTAATCGGAGTTCATATCCATAGCATTGATGTGATTTTCACTTGTCGCAGAGATATGAATAACCTCTCCCTGCATTGCTTTAACAAGCGGGGAATATTCACGCTCTGGGTCAATGATGATTATATCGGCATTAGGGTCGGTCAGAATGATATTCGTCATTTCTTCCTTTGCAGTAAAAGATTTTCCTGCACCCGACACACCGAGAATAAAGGAATTGCCGTTAAGAAGCTGCCTGCGGTTGGCGATAATCATATTTTTGCTGATGACATTCTGACCGTAATACACACCATTTTCGTGGTAGATTTCCTGCACTCGGAATGGGATAAACACTGCAAGGCTCTCTGTTGTGAGGGTACGCAGGGCATCTATCTTCCGTACACCAAATGGCAGAGCTGTATTCAATCCGTCCATCTGCTGATATTTCAGCACCGCAAACTGGCACAAATGCTTTCTTGCGGTAGTCAAGAGAGCTTCTGTATCATTGTCGAGCTGCTCTTTGGAATCTGCCGTATGCACCATCGTCAGCACGGCAAACATCATTCTCTGGTCACGGGTCGTCAAATCGTCCAGAAATTCCTTGCTTTCTTTTCTCTGCTGTTCCAAATCATATGGGATAACGGCAGAAAAATTGTTGTTCTGGTTCTGCTTCCTCTGCCAATTCGTAATGTTAGTTTCCACACCAAGCAGACGGTTTTCCACCTCCCGCACGGCTTCATCTGTGGGAACGGGGATAATGTCAACGGACAGCATCATATTCCTGTTCAACTCACAAAGCTCCGCCACCATACTGTCCTTGATATATGCCGCATACTCTCTGAGAAAAATCACACGCCCATATCTGTCACCCATTCTGAAGCAGTCGCTCTCAAATTCAAAGGTATCAGGGCAGATAAAATCCTTGAAATCGTGACCTTTCCGCATCGTCTGGGTAATATCGAAGTGGAACGCTGTTTCTTCTCCTGTACGGTAGAAGTCGTGGAAGATACGCAGCTTGTCGCCTGCGTCCAGTTCCACACACTTCGACCCCAGACGGTTAAAGTGGGCGATAAGGTCAGCACCCACACGGGCAAAGTAGTTTCGGGCTTCCTCGATATTCTTCTTGCAGACAGATACGGTTACATACTTATCCTGTACGATGGAATTAGCCCCTGTCGCCTTATCCAAAAGCATTTTGTTGTATTCCTTGCGGTACTTATCCAGACCGTCATCAGCCATTGGGATTAAAATGGTCTGTTCAAAATCAGCTTTGTTCAAGCGACGGTTGTTGATAGTGATTTTCGTGGTCGCACCGCTGTCAAGGGAATTAAGAAGCTCCGAGTATTCAAGGAACATTGCTTCCTTATCCTCACGGCTTGCCACGGCATAGTTTATATCCTCAAACTTAAAGGTCTTTGCGTACTTGTTCCTGCCTACAAGAAATATGCCGTCCTCCCAGATTGTCTTAATCTGGATAACATTTTGTACCGACTTCGGCACAACAAACTTTTCCCTGTCCTGCTTGAACAGATTTTTAAGAGTTCTCAGCATTGTTTACCTCCTTGCTGCATTTCGCTTTTTTCTTTTTCGATTTCTTTGGTTTTGGTGTCCTGCCTTTCTGCTTTTTCCGTACTGTCGTCAACCCTTTTTCATAGGCTTCAATGGTTGGCTTCACCGTTTCATAATAAAGATTATCTGGCAGGAACATCAGCTTTTTCGGCATCAGAAATTCTGATTTAAGCCACGCCCAGACAAACTGCTCTGCGGTCATACCGTTGTATTTGATAAAGCCCATAGCCGCAAAGGGGAATGCACCTAAGATACAAACCCAACTGAGTGTTTCCGTTCCAAACCGTGAACGGAGAAGAAAATACAAACCCATCGCCACGCCGCAGGCAAGGACAGAAAAAATGAACTGTCTGAGTGACAGTCCAAAAAACATACTCTCCGTATAATTACGGATTTCCTTATTTATCTTTACTTCCAATCATAGCACCTCCCTTACAAGCCCATCATTTCTCTTACAACACGGTCTGCCATTTTGACCGCACCGACAAGGACGAGCATATTGAATACAAGTTCCCCGATATAGCTCCATACCATTGTAACCGCCGCCGCATCGGGATTGACCACAGGCGGAGAAGAAGCAAATAGGGAAAAGATAATGCAGGCAAGCACGATAACCGCACCTTCAAGGCATACAGCGGCATAGCTCTTAATGAAGCTCTTGCCGACGCTTTGGCTCGGCTCTCCCGCAAAAGCGGAAAGGGGTACGGGTGCTATGGCAGTATAGATATACAGCTTGAAAAACCTGCCATATACCGACATAATCATTATGAATGACAGCACCGTAATAAACAGTCCGCCTATCAGCGTGACCGCCCATAGCGGGATACTCTCAAAAAATCCGCAATCTTCAACGGCTGTCACGATTTCCTGCGGCAACACCGTCTGCTGTGCCGAGCCAAATCCTGCGGCATTCATAATCGTGGAAATCATACCCTGCACAATCTTAAACAGTGCCATCATCAGTTCTAATCCGTAGGTCACTGCACCTTTGGCAATGGCAAAGCGGATAAACAGCTTCAAAGCCTGCTCTGGTCGCTTGACTTCTGCAAAATTTCCGCAGGTACGCATCACACCCACAACAAAGAACAGCACGAGCAGGGCAAGTCCAATAGCCTGCACCGCACCGTGAATATCCACGATGACATTCCATATCGTGCCTCCCTTAAAGTTCTCTGGGGATTGGGTAATGAGCTGCCATATCTCGGCTAATTTCTCATTCCAAGTGTTTAGGGCGTTCTCTAAATTCTGTACCACCCAGTTATCAGACATTTGACCACCTCCTTGATGATATTAGATAACGGGAGCGAGTTCCGCACTCGGCGGATCTGCTCCCGTTATCTTTTTGTGTCAGTCTGTTATCTTAGCCTGTGATAAGAGTCAAGATTTCTTTTGCGAAGGTAATGACAACGCCGCCTGCAAGGGTCAAAAATCCGTTAGCTCTCTGGGACGGGTCATGGGATTTGAGGGAAAGACCAATCTGCACGATACCAAAGCCGAGCATAATCATACCAACAGCCCTCACCAGACCGAAAATGAAATCGGACAGATTGTTGACTACCTGAATGGGGTCATTGGCAGCAAAGGCGGTTACGGAAGTACCAAGCACAAAGGTCATTGCCATAACAGCCATACAGTAATATCGGAAGCCTTTCTTAACCTTTTTAGTCATCGGCAGCTTCGTGGTTTTCTTGTTCTCGTTCTTCTTAAAAAGTTTCATAGGGTAAATCCTCCTTATAAATTGAATATTTCTTCCAAGTCCTCATCGGACAGAAGCTCATAGGAAGTGCTGACAGCTTTCACGCTCACGGCGTTATCTGGAATATCACTGTCAAACACAAGGGTTGCGACAGCCTGCGTAGGCTCTCCGTGGATATACGGCGGTTGCCCTCCGTCAGCCGTCAGCTTCACATTCGGGTGCTTCAAAATGTCATACTTGAAGTCCATAACGGGGCGTTCTCCACGCACAAAAAGAAGTGCGTAACGGTTATCAAGCATACGCACTTCGTCTGGGGTCATCAGCTCACGCCCCGAAATCTGATAATTTGTTGAATAGTTACCACTCCGCCCAGAGCTTTTCCCGTAGGTGTTGGTATCAATGGTTTCCTTGCCCAAAAGCTCTGACACATATTTGTGGGTGCTTTGCTCGTTGCCGCCCAGATACAGAAACTCATCATGAGGTAAGGTTCAGCTTGTCCTTTACAGGACTTGCATCCCCTCCCTCCCAAACCGCACGTACACCTCTCGATGTATACGGCTTTCCGCTTATTATATTTGCGGTATTAAGAATGAATCAGTTTATGACATTCGGGGCATACCACAAGAGTTTTCCGTCTCCTTTTGCGCATAAGGAGTACCCACTCCGCATTGCCCTTTAAGTCTTTTAGTTTCTTTACTTGATGGATTTCCAGATTTCTGCAATCCTTTCCACAAAGTTCACAGGCATGGCGTTCCACTCTCTGTTTCAGAGTGTTGGTTTTAGCGTATTTTGAGAACTGCGGAAGTTCGCTCACATTGTCAAACTTCGTAGCTGATTCTTTTCGCTTAAACCCGTCTCTGTAAAAGGTTGTAGTTTTCCTTCCTGCTCTGGTATCGTATGCGATTGTAAACAGTCCTCCAACACAATATCTGCGCTTGATTTCGTGAACATTTGTTTTATACTTACAGGCAAATGTCTTGTACATACTGTACTTCATAAGATTGGCGAATCTGCCTATCTTAAAAGAATCATTTGCTATGGCATAGTAGTTATAAAGTCCACGAACTTCCGCATTATATCTTGCCAGAATCTCTATATCGCTTTGGTTTACCAGTTTTCCCCTGTGTAGGGCTACAAATCTTTCTTTTCCATTTTCGTTAATCTTGATTTTGATTGCATGGTATTCCAGTAACTTTCCCACCCATTTTTCTCTGGGTACAAGTAGTTTCACCACTCCTGCATTGCTCCTGATTTTGTATCCTCCTGCGGATTTCTTTAAATCCTGACTTCTGGATACCGTAATGTCGTAGCCTAAAAATCTGGCTCTGTCTCCTGTATGTGTAACCTTCGTTTTGGTTTCGGACATTTCCAAATCCAGTTCTTCCCTGAGGAATCTGCCGACATCAGCTTTCATCTGTTCTGCATCCGCTTTGCTCCCAATTACGCCAATAATAAAATCATCAGCGTAACGAGTGTACTGAATCCGTTTATACGTCTCATCTAAAGGTTCGGTAGGAGTTAGTTGTCGTGCTTGCTTTTCAAGCGTTTTCAAATGCTTATTGCGTTCCCAGCGTTCTTCTGGAGATAAATCCGCCCACTTCTTTTTGCCCATACATCTGTAATAGGATGCCTTTTTGACAACTTTATTGTAGTCGGAGTTCATTTGTTTCTTCTTTCCTCGGTTATATTTCTGTGCGTATTCTTCCATAAATTTGTCTAATTCATGGAGATACACGTTCGCAAGCACTGGACTGACACCAGACCCCTGCGGTACGCCGCTATATGTCCGATTGTACGTCCATTGCTCCATATATCCTGCTTTTAGGAATTTCCAGATAAGTTGTAGGAACATTTCATCATCAATGCGTTTTCTCAGCAATCTGATGATTGTGTGGTGATTAAAACTGTCGAAGCAGGCGTGTATATCACCCTCAACAAACCAGTTCGTTCCCGTAAAGGTTTTCTGAATCTGGTATAATGCTGTCTGACAGCTTTTGTTTGGTCTGAACCCATGAGATGTTTTCTTAAACACAGGCTCATAAATGCTTTCTAAAATCATTTTCACTACTTCCTGCACCAGTTTGTCATTGCCCGACTGGATTCCCAACGGGCGCTTTTTATTGCTGTTTTTCTTAGCAATATATTCCCTACGTGCAGGTTTTGGCAGGTAACTTTTATCTCGCATGGATTCAATAATCCTTTGGATTCTTTCGTCACTCATGCCATCAATGGTAGTTCCATCTGCACCGGCAGTCATACTGCCTGTGTTTGCATATATGTTTTTATATGCAAGCCAGTAGAACTCAGGATTGTACAGATTCCGATATAATCTCTGAAACCTGTAAGATTCATTCTTTGACTTTTCCGTCAAACTACTTAATACTTGGATTGGATTTCTCAATGCCTCTCGCACCGTCCTTTCATATCGTATTAGTAAATAAGCTGCTCCCCTTCGCCATGTGAACGTCATTAACGTCTCGGACTACTATGGGAGCTGTGTGACCATGCCCGTTACCGGGTTTAGGTCATCCCCAGTTAGTATTCATAGAATTAGCGTTTCGTGTTGTCGGCACCGACTTTCGCCATTTACCCGCTGTCTTGCGGTTGTCCTTCCATGAGTATCGCTTGCTTTCATAACTGCGAAATGAAACCAACATGGAATAGCATACGTTTCAATCCTTTTCGTATGCGGAGTGCGGATCCCCCCACTTTGGCTATCGTTCAGGCAGTTTAGCTTTGTACCTCATACACGAATTTTTATTCTTGAATTTTCAGATACACAGGATTAGTACCTTATCATTCAGGCTCTCGTCTATTGACAAGAGCGACAACATGCTACACTCCCCTTCGGGTTTCCCCTCTCGGATAAGTTGTAGAATAATAGGTTGTGATTTTTCATCACTTGATACTTTTACCTACTGCTTGCTAAAGGCAGTATTCCATAAATACCACGCCGCCGAATTTATAATGCGCTGGCGACTTCTGGGCGCACGCAGTTGCCGACAATGCTTTCCCATTGCTTTTCAAAAAGGGCTTTGAGCTGTGCCAGATTTTGCAGGATAATGGATACCGATACCCCTCTGGAACGCATAACGGACAGGATTTTATCAAAGTCGTCGGGCAATGAAACATTCGCAAATTCGTCCATTATGAAATGGCAATGCACAGGCAGGCTTCCGCCGTACTTGTGGTCTGCTAGATAAAAAAGCTGCTGAAAGAGTTGGGTATAAAGGATACTGACAAGGAAGTTAAAACTCGTGTCGTTGTCTGGTATCAGAGCGAACAGAGCGACCTTCTTTTCGCCCAGACTTGGCAGGTTAAGCTCATCGGTGGCAGTAAGCCCTGCAAGGCTCTCCAGATTGAATTTTTCAAGCCTTGCGGCAAGAGTTATCTGGATACTCTTTAAGGTCTTTGCACTACCAGAGTGGTAATCCCTGTAATACTTGAGGGCGATATGCTCTGGGTTTACCATTTCCAGACGGTCAAACAGCTCGTCTAGAGGGCTTACATAGCTGTCATCGTCCTCTCGGACTTCGCCTGCACGGAGCAGCTCCATAACCATCGGGAAATTCTGTTCGTCTGGCGGTGCTTCATATTTCAGATAGAACACCAGAGCCAGAAGCAGCATACTCGCCGCCGTATCCCAGAACGGGTCTTGCGACTGTGAGCCTTTCGGCGTGGTCGCCTTAAACAAGTTTGTTACCAACCTCTGAACATCGTTATCGTTCCGCAGATAGACAAAGGGATTGTAACAATGGCTGCGGTGCATATTGATAAGGTCAAGCACACGCACCTCATAGCCTTTGTTTTCCAACAGACCGCCGATGTCACGGACGATTTCGCCCTTTGGGTCGAGTATTACAAAAGATGTGTTGCACTGCATAGCATTTGGCTTGCAGAAAAACCTCGTTTTTCCCGCACCAGAACCGCCGCAGACTAAAATATTCAGATTCCTGCGGTGCTTTTTCCCGTCCAACCCGATACGGACATTCTGGGTCAAAAGCTTATTAGCTGACGGGTCTTTATCTCGGTACTTCTTATTCAAAGCACCTGCGTTGCCCCATTTCGCAGAGCCGTGTTCCTCACGCCTGCGGTAATTCCTGCGTGTAGAGAAATAAACGCCGATGCCCATAGCGTAGGCAAGTAAAAAAATGAGGACAGTCTTTACGCTGTCCTCACATACCATTATTTCAAACGGATTGCCCATCGCCACAGGCAGACCTCGGATAATCTCTACAAGACCACCGCTGACATAGGGTGCTGTCAGCAGGGCAAGCCATACGACAGGAAGTATGCCGCAGACAGAAAGGATTAGGCTCGTTTTCTGGTCATCGTTCCTCATTGCACCTGCAATGCACGACCTTAACCTTTTTTGTCGGAGCGTGTGCCACCTTGCTTATCAGCTCGTCAACAGGCTCGGTGGGGCGTTCCTCCTGTAACTGCCTTGTACGCAGGGTGTTTAAGGCGTTGATGACGATATTCTTATCGTACTTATCAAGTGCGATATGGTATCGTTTCTCTCTCATAGTCTGCACCTCCGATTAGCGTTCCTGCTCTTTGTTCTTTGCAGGCTTGTTCTTCTCCATACTCTTATACATATCGCTCTGGATTTCGCCCAGAACATCACGCATCGTGCCAAGCTCTCCTTTGAATGCCTGTGTATCCATTTCCGCATACTCTCTGGGAAGTCTGGAAAAGTCAAAACCTCTGGTATCCACGCCATAACGGGAGCTTACCATATAGGCAACGCAGAAGGATTTGAAATCGGAAGCATCACGGCTCTCGTTGTGCTTAAAGTCATAGACCGCCGCCGACACTTCTTTTGCCATACTCACGAACAGCACTTCCTCGGAAAGCCCCTTCTTGACAAAAATGGTCTGCTGAGAGCTGTCATAATAGGCAGGCAGTTCAAGCTCACCGACAGGAACACAGGGTACAGGGCTTGCATCAATCAGAGCCGACACAAGCTCACGCATGGATTTCGGCTCCTGTTCCTGCTGCCTGTCCTTTGCCGAGGTTTCGGAAATATCATAAACCACTTTGGCATTGTAAGAGACGCCCTTTGTCCCGTCCTCACGGGTGTATTCCTTGCTCGGCTCAAGGATAATGATTTTCTGTGCGTCCTTGTTCACATAGACACGGTTCGCTTTCCATTTGCTGTACTCTTTAAGCTGCGTTGCTTCGGGCATCTGTGCTGATACCAGAATAGCGTTAGCCACGGAGTAACGGTCAAAGCGACCCTGCACATCAAGATACTGACGGAAGCTGTCGCCGCTTGCCACCATTTCAGAGCAGGTATTGTCAATCAGCTCATAGGCTTCTTTCCGCTGTGCCTGCTTTGCGGCAGCCCATTCCTCTTTATCAAAAGGTCTGTTGCCGCCGCTGAATACATCGTAAATACTCATAGCTGTTTACCTCGTTTCTTTGGATTTTGGTTTCTTTTTCTTTCTTGTGGGCTGTTTATGCTCCGTTTTCCTGTTAGCACTTTTCGCCCTGTCGGAAGCACCGCTTTTGTCCAGGTCGGAAGTGCCAATCTCTGCTTCCTGCTCCTTGCGGCTCTCCTTGATTTTCCGCAGTTCCTCTCTGACAGAAGGTTTCTCCTTAGTCATAGTAGCCCCCTCTGCGGACTTCTTTGGCTGCTCTAAGGTAGGCTCGGACTGAGGGGATTTTTCTGTCTTTGCCACCGAGGGGTTTGGGGCGTTTTCCTCCTTCTGGACAGGCTTGCCCATAAGCTCGTCAAGCAGCTTGTCTTTCTCCGCCTTTTCTTGCACACCAATATCTGGCTCTGGCTGACCGTCCTTTGCATCTTTGGATTTCTCGGCTTCCGTCACAATAGAAGCGGTATCCACCGAAGCAAGATTAAAGCGTTCCACGATACGACTGATTTTCGATGCGTCCTCGGCACGGGCGATGACATCGACCTCCGCATTGGGGTCTTTGTTTTTCCTGTCCGTGAGGACACAGTAAAGCACACCGTATTTTTTCGCTTCCTGCGTGAACTTCTTTAAGTCGCCGTTTTTGACGGTAAAGACTTTCAGCTCCTTACCAGAACGGAGCATACTCGTCAGCCTTGCTTTGCCTTTGGTTTTCTTTTCTTCTTTGAGAATGGAATACAACAGGATAGCGATGTTCTTCGCACCTGCACCTGTAATTTTGGCAGCGACCTCAAAGCCCTCCAAGCTCATTCGGACGATTTGTTCTGCCGCTTCGCCGCCTGTGTTCATTCTTCATCAGCTCCTTTCTTTGCTGTTCGTGTTCGTCTGCCCGTATCGTCTGCAATTTTTCCTTGAGGGTATCACTACGGGCGGCGATGCCCTCGCACAGTCTGACCTCCTTTCGGATAATTTTCAGCCGCCCCGAAATATCGGAAAGCTCTGCCTTGACCGCTTCCTTTTCTTCGCCGCTTGTCCTGCGGGATTTGGAGTAAAGCTCCTTTCGCTTCTGAAGCAGGGCAGACATCTCCGTTTCCAGAGAGCCTTTATATGAACAAAGCTGCTCCGCCGTATCAATGTGATTGCGGCAAAGCAGCCTTGTTTCCTGTGTGATGGCTTCCATCTTCATAAGGTCGTCCTTTAAGAGATAATGAAGCCGTGCATAATTTTGTTTTCTGCCTTTTGGCAGGATACCGAGCTTGTAGCAGTAATGGAGATACAGCCCACGCAAGCCGCCGATTTTCCTGGCATTCTTCAATGAGCCTTTGACCCGATAGACCTTGACCTGTGGCTCTGAGAAGCTCTGGAATTTGACAGCATAGGAATTTTCGCTGATACGCTCCATAATCCTGTCATTGGTGTATTCCTCTCCGAGCTTATAAAGCCGCTTGGGTCTTTGCCAGCCCTTGCCTATAATCGTCCAATACTTGCGGTTGGGGTCAAAGTTTATGCGATAGCCCATTTCTGCCAACTGGCGGTCAAAGTCTTTCAGCGTAAATGATTTGCTGATAGCTTCATCCACCGCCTGTCTGGCAACATTATCCCTCGTGGGTCGCCCCTGCTTTTCGGCTTGGTAAAGGGCGTAGGGCTTTTTCTTACCGCTTGGGTGTTCGATGACAGACAGAGCATACTCACGGCAAAGCTCATCGGAACGCTGACGGAGCAGCCGCAGATTTGCTTTGTTGTCGTGGTAGTGCATACCGTCCGCAAAAGAAACAGAGTTCACGACAAAGTGATTATGCAGGCAATCGGTATTTAGGTGAGTGGCAACGATGACTTGAAATCTGTCGCCCCACATTCGCTCGGCAAGTTTAACGCCGACCTCGTGAGCCTGCTCTGGCGTAACCTCACCGTGCTTGAAGCTCTGGAAGCCGTGATAGCAGACAATCTCACTCGTGTCGCTCCATCCCGCTTTGGTAATCATCATTTCATCTCTGGCGGTGGTCGGGTCACAATTTACACCTGTGACAAAGAAACGCTGCTCGGTCTTATCCTTATTAGTAGCGTACTCCATTACATCGACCATCGCCTGCAGGTCGTCTTCGGTGTATTTGGGGTTGGCGGTCTTTTCGGGATTTTCGGCATAGTCGATTGGATGGTCGAGCCTGCCACGCACATCCCATATCTCGCAGACCGCCATTACGATGACCTGCGTGGAAGCAGATATCTTTTGCGAATGTCAATCTGAAACTCGTGCCATTTCCTTGCTTCCTCACGGAGCATCGGGGTATCCACAAAGCCGAGGGCGTTTGCCTTAACCGCAAGCTGATTGATACGGTTGCCAATGGCGGACAGCTCACGCATCATTTTATAGAACTCTGGGTCGGGCTTTTCGCAGAGCTGATAGCCCCTTACCATTTCTCTTAAAAAGGCTTCTTTTGAGCGACCCGATTTCCGCACAAGCTCATTAAGGTGTTCGGCTTCCTCCTCAGTCAGACGGAAAAGTATCTGCACATTTCTTTTTCGCATTGTCCACTTCCTTTCTCTCGGAAAGTCTGCTTATCTGCAAGCAACACATACACGCAACACCGAACAGACCGCCGAGCATTGTGCCAATAATGAAAAATAAGAACTCACTCATTTTTAAACTCCTTTCTGTTCTCACGGGGTATTAGGGGCTGACCCCTAACAAGCGAATTTGGCTAACCAAATTCAGTGCTTGGTAAGACATCTCATTCTTCGCAGTCCTCCTCATACATACACTCACCGCACACGGGGCAGAAGTACGGACAGTCCGAACAATCCGTATTTTCCTGTAGTGTATTCTCGCCCGCACCGTCAAGACCGTCCTCGCTCTGCTCGGTAATATCGGCTTCGCCGCAGACAAAACCATCATCGGTAAAGTTGATAAGGTCGGTATCGAACAGGATAATTTTTGTCTTTTCCTTTGCCTGTTCGGGGCTTTCCGCATAGACGGAAACGGTCTTTCGGTAATGGGCAGTAAGGGTTACATCATACTTTTTCAATAGTTCATTCCTCGCTTTCAGCATTAAATTTTGATTTGGTTTCGGTGTCTTTCTGGGCAAAAACTGCTACACAATCAACGGACATCACTCCTTTCACGCTTAAGCTTTGGTCTTGCAATTTTCAGATAGGACAACAAAAAATCGTTGAAGTCCTTGCCGACAGGCGGAGGATCATCAACGATTTTGTAGTCTTTCTGCAACAGTTCCTTCAAAGTAGCGGTACAAAGCCTGCCTACCTTATCATTATCCAGATGCAGAACTATGGTCTTAATTTGTGGATTGGCACTCAAAAAAGTTGTGAGAGCTATGGGGATTTTGCTGTCCTTCATCTCTTTCTTTGGCTGATACACGCCCGATAAAGAAAGCAGATTTTCCGATTTATAGTCCTTTCCCTCACACTTTAGATAGGTGGCGTAGGACAGTAAATCAATGGCGGCTTCAAATAAATGCACGGTATCCGCAGGCTTCTTTGCCAGAAGTCGGAACGAATACTGCTTGTCGCTGCCCGATGCGTCCTGCTTGAAAGTGCTGCCGAGAGTGCCTCGCAGGGCAGCATATTTCGGTGTTCCGCTTTCATCTTTGCCGATAAAAACAGCATTGTGATAATCGGCACTCTCATAAAGCGTGCCGTCTGAGATACACTCCTGTATGAGCTGATAGTCAATACCACGCCCGAAAAGATACTGTATCACTCGGTTACAATCCTTATTTTTTGGCGGCAGGAGCAGGACTTTCGGTTTATCTTTCTTGGGAGCAGGGGGTGGCTTCCAGTCCGCCATCGTCTGTCCCGTGAGAATTTCCACGGCTTCTACGAAGTCATATTCCTTGACCTTGATGAGATAGTCGAGGGCAGAATAGCCGCCGAAACCTCTCGACCACCAATACCATTTGCCGTTGGAAATCTTTAAGCTGTCGTGTTCTGCTGTACAGTACACATTGCTTGTGCCTTTGACCTTAACGAGATTGCTCGGCTCAAACTCACGCAGATAGGATAACAGGTCAATCTGGCGTACCCGTTCAAGCACATCTGGGTCAATCTGCACGTAGGGTCGGTTAGTTCTCAATGGATAAAATCACCTCCAGAAATAGAAAAAGCCGAGGGGATTTCGTTAAATGAAAACCTCTCGGCTATGTAAAATATAGTTCTTTTAGAATGAAAAAAGCATCCCTTTTTCTGTTGCGATATTATAAATCCATTTGTTACCCGTAGGGCTTACCAAATTACTAATATTCGCAATTTCCTTAATTGTTTTTTCTACAAACTCTGAATTATGCAACTTATAATTTTTTGCAAAGCAATCGCAGCACTCCTGCATTTTTGCATCGGCAGGTGGAAAAAGAGCCATTGGAACATCTTTTGCATCTAAACGACCCTTGATATTACCTCCCGATATTAGGCTTGCATTACCGTCACGCCCTTTACCTGCTATGAGAAAATAGAACGGCAAGGCTAATATAGCATCACAATTTGTATCGGCTACTCGCTTATAAAATGCTTTTATAATATCAAGTAAATCATCGGTAGTTAGGCAATCTTTATTTGTCGCCTTGTTCAAATCTATTGAAATAGCCTTTTCAATAGCTGCGTTACCTGCACTTGAAAAAGCTAAATGGTCATTTATCATAAGGACTTTGTCTAAATCATCTGACAAAGTTTTCCCGTCAATACTTGACCCTCGCTTATCGCCTGCAATAATTATACGGTTATTTTCTTTTATTCCAAAGATAACACTCACAAACTGTCACCTCCTTACTGATTTAAAAATCATACCACATTTTTATGAATTTTTCCACCTCTGCGGCTATGTAAAAGCGGCATCAGCTCCACGCCAATGCCGCCGTTCTCGGTTATAAAATTCCTGCCTTTTTGAGATACCCAACGCTGTCATAGCACCCTCTGAAATAGATTGCTTCCTGCTGCATATCGCTGAGCCTGTTCCGAAGCTCCAAAACTTCTATCAAAGCCTTACACTCCTGCTCGGATAAATCACTCGGCTTTTCCGTATCCAAAACTGCCATCACTTTGGGATACTCCTTGTAGAGTTCCTCTATCCTTTCCTCTGTGGAACGGTATTCTGGATTTTCTTTGGGCAGCTTTGCGATAACGGAGCTTAGATATTCAGCAAAGATGTTGCTATGCACATCAACAAAGGTTTCAAATCTGAAATTATCAAGCACACCTTTCACCTCCGATATTCTATAAATCTACACCTATTATACTTCCCAGAAATCAGCAATACAAATATGCAAACCGCATTATCTCTCCCGACTTGCACATTTTCTTTCGGGCTGTTCTTCTGCCTGCTCTGGCTCGGTATCCATAACGGAAGTATCTTTTTCATTCAGATTCAGCTCAATGTTAAGAGCGTTCAGCCGTTCTGTTTTTTCTTTCAGCTCATCTTCAAAGGCAAAGGGCTTCTTGATTTCCTCCTTTGCGGTTTCAAGCTGTGCGATAGTTTCCGCCTTTTTGGTCTTGGCAGCTTCCAGTCTGGCGGGGAGCTTTGACAGCTCGTTTTCAATTCGGGTCAGATTTCCGAGGGCATCAGCACCTAAATCTACCTTATGCTTTGCCTTTCCACAAAGGTTCATACAATAATGGGCGTTGACGGTATCATAATAAATCTCTATTCGGAAACCTCGATAGCTGCCGATTTCGGTAGCTGCGGACATCGGATAATCCTTGCAGATTGCAAGGAGCATCTCGCCTGCGTCTGCCTTTTCGGTGTAGGTCATACCTTTTAGGGTCATCGGGCAGAACTTATCCTCGCCCTGCGGCTTGTGCTGCTCGACAAGAGCCGCATCGTTTTCATAGCCTGCAATGCGTTCCTCATACTCTTTAATGGTCTGGGGATAGTATTTCAGCACTCTGTCCTCAAGGTCGTAATGCTCGGAAAGATAACTCTGCTTTAACACTCGGAGCTTGGAAACCTGTATATCCAAATCCATCTTTTCCTTAAAACGGGCATCACCTGTGGCAAGCATTTTAACCTCCGCAAAGGACAGGGCAACCTCGTCCACATCTTCAGCAGAGCGTACAGGGCTTTTGCTCGTCATTATCTGGCTGATAAATTTCTGCTTGCTCTCCACCAACTGATAGAGATAAGCATCAAAAGTCTGCTCGGTCACATATCGGTAAACCTCCACCTCTGGAAACATATTGCCCTGCCGTTCAATACGCCCCTGCCTTTGTTCAAGGTCGGAAGGACGCCACGGACAATCAAGGTTATGGATTGCTATAAGCCTGTCCTGCACATTCGTACCTGCTCCCATCTTAGGAGTAGAGCCGAACAGCACACGGACTTCGCCGCTTCTTACCTTGCCGAACAACTCTTTTTTCTGTGCATCGGTGGTCGCTTCGTGGATAAAGCGTATCTGCTCCGCAGGGATACCACGGGCTATCAGCTTCTCCCTCATATCGTCATAGACATTGAAAGTACCGTCATTTTTCGGGGTGGACAGGTCGCAGAACACAAGCTGTGTCGCTTTGGTATCGGCGTGTTCCTCCCAGATACGGTACACATTATCCACGCAGGCATTGACTTTACTTTCTGGGTCATCTGGCAGCATCGGGTCAATCATTCTCTGGTCAAGAGCCAGTTTTCTTCCATCATTGGTTATCTTGAGCATATTGTCAATGTTCGGCTCGACAAGCCTTGCCCTGACTTTCTCAGCCCGCTTCGCAAGGGAAGCTACCATTTCGGTCTGTATCTCACTCGGCTTAGTCTTAATATTGTGGTAATTGACCGTTGGCACAGGGAGCTTTAGCATATCGGCGGTCTGTATATCCGCCACCTCACGGAACATCTGCATCAGCTCTGGCAGGTTATAGAACTTGGCAAACCTTGTCTTGGCTCGGTAATTCGTGCCTTCGGGTGCTAATTCCAGAGCTGTAACCGTTTCTCCAAAGGTAGAAGCCCAACTGTCAAAATGCTGCAAACCGTTCTGTGCAAGAGTGTCATACTGCAAGTACCTCTGAACGGAGTACAGCTCAACCATTGAATTGCTAACAGGCGTACCCGTTGCGAAAACCGTGCCACGGTTGCCCGTGATTTCGTCCAGATAGCGGCATTTCATAAAGAGGTCGCTTGATTTCTGGGCTTCGGTCTGGGCGATACCGCCTACATTCCGCATCTTGGTGTAGAGGTACAAATTCTTATAAAAATGGCTCTCATCAATGAAAAGCCTGTCAACGCCGAGCTGTTCAAAGTCGATAACCGTATCCTTACGCTTGGTGTCGTTGAGTTTTTCGAGCTTCGTCTTGATTGCCTTTCGGGTTTTCATTAACTGTTTGACCGTGAACTGCTCGCCTTTGGAAGCCTGCACATCGTCAATGCCATGCTCAATATCATCAAGCTGCTTTTCCAACTGCTCCCTCTGGCGTCCTATGCTCATCGGGATTTTTTCAAACTGCGAATGCCCGATAATGACTGCGTCATAGTCGCCTGTGGCAATCCTGCCGCAGAACTTCTTGCGGTTTCCCGTTTCAAAATCCCGCTTTGTTGTCACAAGTATATTTGCACTCGGATAGAGCCGCAGATACTCGGAAGCCCACTGACCGACAAGATGATTTGGCACAACAAACATGGATTTCTGGCATAAGCCGAGCCGTTTGCTTTCCTGTGCGGCGGCTACCATTTCAAAGGTTTTTCCTGCTCCCACCTTATGGGCAAGAAGCGTATTGCCGCCATAAAGGATATGGGCGATGGCGTTGACTTGATGTGGTCTTAGTGTGATTTCTGGACTGATACCTCCGAAAGTGATATGGCTTCCGTCATATTCACGGGGTCGCACAGAGTTAAAAGTGTCGTTGTAATAACGGACAAGGCGGTTTCGCCGTTCTGGGTCTTTCCATATCCAATCCTGAAACGCCTGCTTGATGACTTCCTGCTTCGCCTGTGCCGCCGTGGTTTCCTTTGCATTGAACACCGCTTTTTTATTGCCGTGTTCGTCATACACATAATCAAAGATACGGGTGTCACGCAGGTTTAAGGTGTCCTCAATAATACGATAGGCGGAAGCTCTTTTCGTACCATAGGTGCTGTCCGCCTTTACATTCCCCATATCGGAGCTTTTATTCTCTATGAACCAGTCTCCGTTTATCGGGGTGTATCGTACCTTTAATCTGCCTGCGGCATAACTTGACGGAGTTAAAAGCTCCATCACAAACCGCTGTATATCTTCCTGCGGTATCCAAGTTGCACCCAGACGGACAGAGATTTCCGCCGCCGAGAGGTCTTTGGGAATGACCTTTTCCAAGGCTTCCACATTAACTGCAAGCTCTGGGTCATTCTTCGCAGCAAGATCCGCAACCGTCAGCTTGTTTCGGACATTTCCTGACAGATACTCGTCTGCGGCTACATAGGAAACATGCTCACAGTTCGGTACTTTGAAGATAACACCTTGTAAATCCTGCACAAGCTCAGCCTGCGTTTTGCCTGTGAGCTGCTCCATATAAGGCAAATCAACACGGGCTTTCTCCCCGATAGAGAGGGCGAGGGCTTCGCTTGCAGTTTCAACCGAAGTTACTTCTCGGTGGGGTTTGATAGTCCGCTTTGTGAACATATCTGCCTTCCGTTTGAAGTTGCCCTCATCATCAAGCACCTCCAGAGAACATAGAAGGAAGTAGCTCTCATCTGAAGCAAAAGCAAGATAGTTTCCTCGGCTGTTGATTAGACCGTATTTTGCGGTATAAACATCATACAGACGGTTGAGGTTTTCCTGCTCGGTGCGTATCATTTCCTCTGGGTAATCATCGGTCTGATACTCTATGAGCTTACGCACACAGTCACGAATTTGGATAAGTCCCTTAATACGGTTTTCTGCGGTCATCGACACAGAAGCAGGGTGCATACGGTCATTCTCTCGGAAGCAAACCCTTCCGTCCACCAGAGTAAAAGAGAAGTTACGCACATTCGGGTCAGCAGGAACGGAAAGCTCCTGCTCATCGGAGATTTCATCAACCCCATTATCAAGCTCTGGGATTTCGCCGTTTATCCTCTGAACTGCATTGGACAGAAGTTCGGAAAGTGGTATATCCTTACGGGCTTTACAGACAGGCTCAAAAGTACCAAAGCGTGTGCTTTCCATCTTTATTTCGCCCAACACCATATCGGGGTGTTTGACAAAATATCTGTTCATCGTAACACCGTTTTCGTCCGTATCAAAGTGTACCCAGTCTGGCTCTATATCTATCACTCGGTCACGCTTTTGCAGGATAAGAATATCGCTCGTGACCTCCGTGCCTGCGTTTGCCTTAAAGGTGTTGTCAGGCAGACGGATAGCACCTAAAAGCTCGGCTCTCTGGGCGATATACTTGCGTACCTCTGGACTTGCTTTATCCATCGTACCCTTTGAGGTAATGAACATCACAACGCCGCCGGCACGGACTTTATCCAGAGCCTTTGCGAAAAAGTAGTCGTGTATGAGAAACTTCTGGGCGTTGTATCGGCTGTCATTGACCCTTATCTCCCCAAACGGCACATTGCCGATGACTACATCAAAATGGTCGTCTGGGAGATTCGTTTTCTCAAAGCCCTCAATGGCAATGTTCGCTTTTTGGTAGAGCTGCTTTGCAATCCTGCCTGTAAGAGAGTCGATTTCCACGCCGTGGAGCTTGCTGTTTTGCATACTTTCGGGAAGCAGACCAAAGAAATTGCCTGTCCCGCAGGACGGCTCCAAGATATTTCCCTGTGAAAAGCCCAGGCGGTCAAGTGCTTCATACATCGCCTTGATAACAACAGGCGGCGTATAAAAAGCGGTCAGCGTTGACTCCATAGCGGCACGGTATTCCTCTGGGGATAGGCTGGCATATAGCTCCTTAAATTCCTCCGCCCACGCTGCATTGTGTTCATCAAATGCCATAGAAAGACCGCCCCAACCGACATACCGAGATAGGACTTCCTGTTCTTCAGGTGTGGCAAAGCGGTTTTCGATTTCAAGCTCGTGCAGCAGGTTGATTGCCGCCATATTGTTACGGAATTTTTCTTTTGCCCCGCCGACACCGATGGCGTCATCAATAATACGGAAATTATGACGGTCTGCGGCAGGAGCTTCCGTTTTTTCTTTGTGCGGTAATTCGGTTTTTTCCTGTTCCAATAGCTTTTGGATATAGCCGATTTTCTCCACTCGGTTTATCGGAAAGCCCACATTGTTCTGGAATGTGATGTCACGCAGGGACACATCGTCGCTGATTTTGCCAATGTTCTCAATGAGATATTTACGGTTATCTATGATGATTTCCCTGCCTATGAGGTCGTCTGCGGATTGCTCCATTTCAATGGCAGGAGCTTCTGAGCCATTCATTATATCGGCATACGCCTGTGGTTTTTCTTCGGCTTCCTCGGCTGTCCTGTACCAATCACTTTCGGTAGCCATAATCTCATCAAGGAGCTTCTCGTCCTCTTGGGTCAGCTCGGTGTGCTGTTCCAAGAATGGGATAAACTCATCTCTGCCACGGAGCAGGCTTTCTCGGTCATCTCCATATAGCTGTTCGCCTTTTGGCGATAAGGCATAATCGTAAAAATTCTTAATGTGGGCAATTAAATCGCCCTCACCATCGCCAATATCAAACCGCCCTTCATAGTTAAATTCCTCGCCGCCGATAACAGCCTTGATAACAAAATCTGTCTTGTGATACCACCCGATATTTTTATCGCCCTCACGCTCACAGTGCTGTTTCTCGTCCAAAATACCAAGCAGCTTATTCCCCAGAGCAAAGCTCAAATCCGTATAGCGGTCATTAAGCTGTCTGTCATAAAAGGCAGGGTGTTCGGAAAAACCGATAGAAAACTGTATTCCGTCTTGCTTTTTCTCGGACGGTGTTTCTGTCCTCTGTTTCTCGGTTACGATCACTTTCAGATGGTCATTTGCAGGATTTTCCGTTAGCTTTTCTTCAAAGTCGGCTCGGCTGTATTCCTGCCCCAAGATAGGGAACTCGGCATTTTGCAGATAAACCTTTTCCTCGGTAAGTGTTGCAATCTCATATTTATCCGCACCGATATACACCACATCGCCCTCATTGTAGAGGTAGCGGAGTGGGTGCAGCTCCCTTAATTCCTCGGTAAACTTCCACCCATTACTGCGGCTGAAAACTGAGGTCGTTTTCCATTGTACCTGTGCAAGAAAGTCTATGAGCTGTTGAACAGTTGAGGGGTCGGACAGGTGCTGTTCCATTTGCTCGGCGGTAACATCAGCAAGGTCGCTTCGTCCCACAACAGATAACAGGTCTTTTTCGTACCTGTCCAAGTCACGGATAAAGTCAGATAGCCGCAAAGCAAGGGTATCCCGTTTGTCGGCAGGCGGCAGGTCACGGTGGGCGTCGATAAAACGCTGCCTTGCTATTTTCCTCTGGGTGTCAACCTCATATTGGGGAGCTGACACGCTCTCCAGATAATCGGCATAATGGTCTTTTTCTTTCGGATTGAGATAGCGGTTATCCTTAATCAGCTCACGCAGACGCTTTTCAACCTGTGACCATTTCAACACAAGGTCGTAATTGGTATAAGTGCCGTTTCGGTCAATGGCAAGACCTTTGCTGTCATGCCAAGAGTGACCGCTGAAACCATCGGGGAAGATGTGCGTACCGCCGCCCGTTCCATACTCATTTTTAAGGAACTCAATATTTTTCTGTCTGTCCTCGCCCTTTTGGAATTGTCGGTAGATGCGGTATTTTCCGTCCGCAACGCCACTGCCTTTTTGAAGTACGGAGTCAATATCTTCTTTGGAAATAGCAAAAGCAGAGGCTTTTTCGTCCTCTGCTTTTGCTATCATTTCGATTTGTTCATCTACGGTTGGAAGATTGACCCTAACCTCATCCTCTTTGGCAACGCTTACTTGTAAATCAGTTCGGTCAGTATCACTTCCTCCGCTTGGCTGCGGATGTTGTTCATCAGTCCGACCCACTGCATCGGTGCTTTCTCTTTCAGTTCCTCTGTCACGCCCTGCTCGGCTGAGAGCTGCTTCGTCAGAAGCTCCAACCTCTGGAGTGCTGTCTGCTCTACCTCGTGCAGATGCCCGTTCAGCCTGCCCGATGTCAGCAGATTGAGATAGGTCACTCGCTTGTGCTTCTCCAGATAATCCCTGTGCATCAAAGCGTACCTGCCAAGCGGAAGCTCTGGCTCTGTCGGTAATGTTAGGTCGGGAATAAGATAATCCCCCTGTCTGCTGTAAGTGATTTCGCTCATTGTATTCGCTCCTTTCGGGTTGTTGTCTGTCTTTATCATACTGAGCCTGCGTTCTTTTTGCAAAGGTGCGATTCTGGTCTTTTTCCGCCATTTGCACATTTCGGATAGACTGTGAGATTTCCCGTAACGCCATTTCCGCAATATCGCTCGTGGCAACGCCGATGGCGTTTATCGTTGCAGGGGTATTGAAATTTACAATATCCGCAAAATCCTCTCGGTCAAAAAACTCATTCGTATCCAGACCGCAGCGGCTGATCAGCATAAAAGCAACGCTGTTTGCTGCCAGCCGCCTGTAAATGACTTCTATATTAAAGTCGTCCAGTTCTTCCAAAAAGCTGTCTTTCGTGCAGTCCTTTAACTGAGAAAAATAGTCTTGCAGATTGTCCTCCACGGCGTTCTTTGCCGTTTCCATTAAGGCAGAAGCAAGGTCAGTGCTTTCCACATCTCCAAACCTGTCCGAGAGCCTTTCCATAACAGCCTGCTCGTATCGCTCATCCATCTGCCATATCGGAACAGGGCGGCTGCCATAATAGCCCTCGTGGGTGTCGGACACATCAAAATAGTATTTCAGCGTATTCCTGCGACCTTTCGGGTCAAATACGGCAATACCCTTGCTGTCCTTATTGACCCAACGCTTGAACTGCCTGTTCCAAGTTTCGAGCTTCGCAACGGCGACAGCATCGGGGCGTTGGGCGTATATTAAAAGCTGTTCGTCAAAACGGCATTTATAGTTGCGGCAGGCAGAGGACAGAAAGCCCTGCCACGCCTGCGGATTTTTTGCAACTGCAACGCCTGTACGCCGATACAGCTCTGTGATTAGCTGATACTTCGCAGCCATTCAACCTACACCTCCTTATCGTTTCTGTTTCAAATATTCCTGTTTACTCACTCCGCACCACCGCCAAGAAAAGAAATGACCTTGTTCGATTTAATGCTCTTTTGCAGGTCATTGATGAGGGTAATATCCGCAACCGTAATGCCCTGCATAGAAAGAATATCGTCCATAGTCATAGCGGCAATCGCTTTTTCATCGGTAAAGCCTGCTTCCAAGACTTTATTCAAGACCTTGACGGCTTTCTGATTAACAGCCATATTCTAAATCCTCCTTATCGTTCCAAATCCTTGTGCTTCGGTGTTTTCTGCGGCGTTTGTTCCGCAGGTTTCGGCTCATAGGTCGCCCCGTTTTTCTGCATACGCTCGGCAAACTCGCAGATGTGGTACAGATTGCTGCCGACTTCGGTATGGTATTCATCAATAAAGCGGCAGGGATACTCCCGTTTCTCTCCCCAAGAGGTCGTGACAATGACCTTTCCGCCGTCGGGGATACGGAACAGTTCTTTATATTGAGGGTCAATAAAGCGGATACCTTGTTCCGCTTTCTGGATATGCTTATCAAGCCATTCCTTCACATAACAATAGCAGTAAAAATTATAGTCGCCTTTGGTGGGATTGCACCGAAGCAGAAAAGCGTGTTTCTCCGTATCCACACGGAAACCGTACTCAGTACAATAGTTGCCCTTTATCGCACTTTCGGGAAAATGCCTTGCAAACGCACTCATATCATAGCGGTTATGCAAAAGCCCTTTATCCTCCCGTAAAGCATTGATGACCGTATCAAGGTCTGCCTTAAATTCGTCAGATTTCCATTGGGGTCTGGTATCAAACCAAGTGGTGTAAAAGCCATAGCCCGTTGTGGCAAAGTCTCCACGCAGATGCCCGATAGTGCCTGTCTGCCCCTCAAGCTGCATACTTTGGGCATAGGTGTATTTCTGTTCTGTCGGGGTTAAAGATCTTGTCTTTATTTCATTACTCATTCTGCTGCTCCTTTCTTTCCTTTTTCTCCTTTTGCTCGTCTAAAATCTTGCGGATACAGACATCGCAGAAAATAACTGACCCGTCCTTATATCGGGGATAAGGACAGGTCGTGCAGTCATATTTTATTTTATCGCTCACGGTCATCACCGTTTTTCTGCTTCTGGGCAGGCTGATTATAGGGCATACGGCACTCTGACTGGTATCGTTCATTCAGCTTTTGCCGTGCAGCATCAAGCTCATTCGTGTAATAACCCCAGAAATAATTTGAGCCGCCCTTGCAGTACCAACACACATAAGGGTTGGGTGCGTTGGGATTGTGACCGATGACAAGCTCTGTACTCCCGATAGTACAGCTCTCAATGATTTCATAGTTCTGATTGGAGCGTTTTTCTTCGTCCATAAGCACCTCTCTATTCTTTGGCATAACGCCGATAGGCTTTTTCGCCCGTGGCTCTCATTTTTTGAACAGGGCGGCTCCCTGCAAGCTCTGGATGCTGTGCCTGCAGCTTGCGGCGTGTCCTGCTGACGCTCTCAAAGCTCGGCAGACCAAGATATTTGTGCTGCGTCATTATCTCTGCAAGCGGCATTGCCCCTGCATCCTTCAGACAGGCATTACAAAGTGCAAGATACAGCACCATATCGTCATTTCTGGCATCTTCATTCTTTTCCAGAACAGCTCTGACTTTCTTTTCAATGGTTTTAAGGTTTCTCATTGTTACCTCCATAAAAGAAAGGGCGGCATCTTTCAGCCGCCCAAACCACTTACTTATTCTTTCTGTTACGGATATTCAGCCATACCGCCGCACCCACAATGAACACGACAAGCACGATTGCGATAATGGTTTTAGCGTCCATCAATTAGTCCTCCTTTTTCTTCTTTCTGTTCTTATAGCCGACAAATCCGAGAACGCCCGCACCGACAACAGACAAAACCGAAAGGCTTACCCATAAGCCCAGATTGAAATCATCGCCTGTTTTCGGGGTATCCCTGAACTCATTGTGCATCTGCACGATAGCCGTAGCGTCCACCTTTACCGTTACCTGTTTATCGGCAGGAAGGATATATCCTGCGGAAGCCTTGTCGTTTACTTCGGATACGGTATAGTCGCCAATCCGCAAGCCCTCAATCACGATTTCTCCGTTCTTATCTGTCTTAAAGGTCTTGTCATAGTCCACGCCTGTCACACGGAAAGAGAAGTCCTCCACCTTACCGTCAGAGGAAGTCTTTACGATTTTAAGAGAGCCTTTCTGTGCTGCATTGATAAAGCCAACACCCGCCTTGTTTTCCACGGTGTAGGTCTTGCCGTTCTCTTCGATGGATACGGCATAAACATCTTCATCAAGCACAAAGCCTGTCGGAGCTTTGCTTTCCTTTACCAGATATTTGCCGTAGCGGAGTTCACTCATCTGGTAAACGCCGCCGTCAAGTTCTTTCATTTCGCCAAGCAGCATATCGTCTTTATCCAGTTTCCCATCGCCATTGGTATCGGAGTAAACCTCAAATACCGCACCAGACAGCTTGTTGTCGGGATAATCCTCATCAACCTTTGTCAAAGCGATATTGCCCTTAATGAAGTAGTTGACAAGTTCAATTTCCACAACTTCGTCCACCTTGCCGATTGTCACGGCGATTTCTTCCTCGGAGAGTACATATCCCTTCGGGCTTTCGATTTCACAGATTATCCAAGTTCCATACGGCACTTTGGCAAAAGAAAAACTACCATCATCTTTTGATGTGGTAGCTGCAATCGCATTTTCCTTTGTAAACTCGGTAGTTCCTGTCTTAAAGATACCGATAACTGCACCGCCCAGAGCTTTTCCATCCTCATCAGATTTCTTACCGCTTACAGAGCCGTAAATAATGTCATTTGTGATAGCTTCGCCCTCGTTGGCTGTAATGCGGACAGTTTCGGTATCCTGTCCTGCGTATTCAAAAATAACAGGGTATTTTGCATCGCTGACAATATATGCGGAGTTGGTCGAGATTTCCTGCACATAATAGCTGCCCATCGGCAGGTCGCTGATAGCTTTCCCGTGACCGCTTTCATCAAGGGAAATGACCTCAATCAGACCGTCCGCAGGAATGGTCTTTCCATCTGCGGCTGTGAGTTCCTCCGCCGCATACAAGCCAAAGGTCACATCAAAGATTTCTCCATTCTTGCCAATGCCGTAGGCTTCATCAATGGCAAGGCTCTTGATGAGGTCGATTTCAACATGCTGTCTTTCATTATAGAAAGAAGTAGCCGTTTCCGTTACATCAACATTCTGTCCTGCATACACAAGCTCAACAGAATGGACTTCCTCATTCAGCACCATTCCATACGGAGCTGTAATTTCCTTAACCTCATATTTTCCGAGATACAGTTCTTTGGATTTTGCTGTACCGTCCTTTCCTGTCGTAACGGTATCCACAACCTCGCCCTTTTTGGCTCTGACCGTTCCGTCCAGAGTGACAATATCCTCGGCTGCGGTAATCTCATAGACTGCACCCTCAAGACCGCTGACAGAGAAAATCGGCTGATACAATCCCTTATCGCCTGCCACGGAGCTGAATACCTCGCCAGACTTTTCTACGGTAATTGTACCTTTCTGTGCCATATTGGAGCGTACTACCTCAATAACGGTAATGCCGCTTTCTTCCTCGGAATTTTCCTGCACCACATCAAAATAAACAGGCTCGGAATTTAAGACATACCCATACGGGGCTTGTACTTCCACAAGGGAATAGCCTTTGCCGTATTCCAATGTCTGCGGTGTGATAAGGTCGCCGTCTGCCGTAGTATAGAAGGTGTCAATGGTCGTCACTTCGGGATAAGTGAAAGTCATAGTCACAAGCTTTCCATTCGGGTCGTAAATCTGGAAGCCTGCACCTGCATACGGGATTGTATTGCCTGTTTCTGCATCTTTCTTTACGATTTTGATATAGCTCTCAAAGTTAGCGTTGTTGATAAGGTAGCGGTAGGTCTGACCGTCCTTGCTAATAAACACATCAAAGTCTTTCATCAGTTCACGCCCCTCCCAACCAGAGGTCTGGCGGACGGTATAAATGCCATACGGCATATCCTTTGTCTGGGCAAAACCGTTCTCGTCACATGTCAGCACATCACGCTCGGTTTCCTTTGCATTTTCATAGCTGCCTGCGGATTTGAGGAACACTTCAAATACCGCACCTTCTTCGGGTGTTTCAATCTGGGTTTCCCCGTTATCCGTATGCTTGATGAGTGCGATATTGCCTTTGATGACCTGTTCATTCACATCGTTTGCGGTACTGTTCAGCTCTACCGTGTATAGCTCTGGTTCTGCACCTACCTTGTGGATTGCGGTATCCAGAAGATACCCCTCGGACGGGCTGATTTCACGGACAGTCCAATCATTGTCACAGATATAATACTTGGTCGTAAACTGACCGTTTTCATCAGTCGTGTAGGTGTCAATCAGTTCCTCACCCTTATAGATGGCGTAAACCGCACCTGCAAGGGAAGCGTCGCCCTGCGGAGAACCTGTTTCTGCATCGGTCTTTGTCACAGTCACTTGGAATTTCTTCAATACATTGTCGAAGCTGCGTTTTGTGACCTTGTTCCATTCAATCGGAGCTGTCTGGGAAGCAGGAACGACATAGCGGACTGCGGTATCCACTTCCTCAACCACATACGGGGTATCGCCGCTGATAAGGACATTTTCAAACTTAGCCAGACCGTTTTTATCAGTCACGGCATACTCGTCAACAGGCAAGCCGCTTAAAGATGTGCCGTAAAGGTGGAATTTCATTCCCTCCACCAGATTGTCCTCGGAAGTCTTGACGATTTCCAGACTGCCACGCTTCAAAGTATTGCTGAAGGTCACAGTAGAGGTTTTTCCTCCAATAAGGGTCACGGTCTGGGTTTTCTGCGGCTCATAACGGTCAATGGACTGTTCTGTGACGGTATAAGTGCCAGGGAATAATCCCTCCACGGAGACAGAGCCGTCCTTTCCTGTCTTAACTGTCTTATTGAAGTTATCACCTTTGATTGTAAAAGAGATGCCCTCCACAACTCCGTCCTCCGAAGTCTTTTTGAGGGCAATCGTGCCTGTCGGCGTTTCGATATTGATATATGCAGACACGGTATCAGCATTCTCCACACCTGTTACCAAATCCTGCAAGTTCGGGTCGCCATAGGCAATGAGCTTTGCACTGTTGCTGACAGTCGGCACATTGTTCCTCTTTGCCGTAATGCGGACAGAACCGCTGATAGCTACGGTGGAGCTGATTGTCAGCTTATTTCCAGACTTCGATACACTCACATTGCTGTCAGAGCTTGAAAAGCTGTAATCGGAAAGGACGCCGTTGCTGTCCGTCAATGTGATGCTGTACTTTCCGTCCTTGTAGGCAAGCTCCTTTGTGATGTCATTCTTACCGCCCGACATAAAGCTCGGAATGGTGTTATGCTCACGCAGCATTGCAACAATCTGGTCATACACTGCCCTTGCTCCGCTGTTGGCATAATTTGAACCGAAGTGCAGGCTGTAAACGGTAGTGCTTGTCTGGTTATATGAGCCTGTGGCTTCACGGCAGCCTGTGACAAACTCCCAAACGAGTGTCTGCGTGGCAAGCCATTTTTCATCATCACTTCCCGACAGATTATTTCGGTTGCCCTGATACCCATAGAGCAGGGCAAGCCCAACCGCCTTTTTCTGATTGGCTGAAAGGGCGTTCCAAGTATCGGAGGAAGCCTTTTTCAAGGTATTTCCTGTTTTCAGCGGTACTCCCGGCTGAATACAAAACGCATTCTCACCGTCTACAAACATACGGTACTTATAATTTCCCGTTCCGCCTGCGGTATAGCCGCCGATATTCGCACTGGAATTGTACCTCATCGCATTACCGTTGCTGTCATAGGTGTGGGAAAAGGAAATCGTCCCGATGTCACCCGCAGCAAACGCCGTCGCAGCCATTATGGATAATGCCGTGACTGCAGCCATTACAAAAGCCGCAGCCTTTTTGAACAATTTAGGGATTTTCATAGTTACCTCCTGTAATTTGGATTGAATATTTTGCCTTACTGACCGAAAAAAGCTGCCCGTTATGGACAGCCTAAAGTATTTCTTTTCTCGGATAGTTACTGGCAGTAGTTAGGGGGTGAGGTGTGGAGAGGGGGAAGCCACAATAATGGCTATCCACTCAAATGGGCAGACCTCGCCCTCGGTGTGTGGCTATCTCTCGTGAGCCTTGTTCCGCTGCAAGTGTCGGTTATAAAACTCCAACGCCTTGACAACAAAATTCGTTTCCTGCCCTCTGGGAACAGTCTTTGGAATGAGCTTGGTTATCCTCTCGTCACGGAAAGCAGGTTTTTCCTTCTGATTGGGCTTTTCTTCCTCCATAATGGACTGGATAACCTCGAAAGTGAGCTTGCCATCTTGGTTATACTTCTTCATTTTGATAGCCTGTGCCAATGACGGGGTAGCATCGTTGTACTCCATTGCTTCAAGCAGGGTGTATTGCTGTTCCTCGGTCAGATAAGAAACCTCAACCGCAGGACGAAAAGCAATCTGCCTTTCATCTACCATTTGCAGGATTTCGGGAACAAGCTCCGTTAGACGGATATAGCGGCGTATCTGGTCTTTGCTTTCTCCAACAAGTTCTCCTAATTCCTCATCAGAACGCCCTTTTGATAAATTAGTCGCCAATGGCGACGCATTTTCTTTTGGGGGTCTGCCTGCCTGTCGTTTCATAGCTTCCAACCGCATTTTATACGCAAACGCTTTCTCACTCGGCAAAATAACAGAGCGTTGGAGATTACTTTCCACCATAACAATAATGGCTTCATCACGGGTAAGCTCTTTGACCTCGCATTTCAGCGTTTCAAGTCCTGCAAGTTCACAAGCCTTTTTTCGCCTGTGACCACTGATAAGCTCATACCGTCCGTCCTCTTTTAAGCGAACTGTCGCAGGGGTCATTACACCGTTTCGCTTGATACTCTCAACAAGTTGTTCCATATCTTCGTCCATCAAAACCTTGAACGGGTGGTCTGGAAACTCGTCAATCTCCGATATGGGAATATCCCGTATCTTGCTTAGCTTTGCTTCCTCACGGCTTTCGTCCGTCTGAAAAAGGTCATCGTATGCGGTCAGCTCGATTTTGGTTTCTCTGCTTCTCGCCAATCTCTGCCACCTCCTTTCCTAACTGCTCATAGGCTGCGGCAACCTTGCCGCTTTTGTCGTAAGCAAAAATACTTTTGCCTTCTGCGGTAGCTTCCACCGCACGGATAGAATGAGGTATCTCGGTATCAAATACCTTGATTTTCTTACCGTATGCACTTTTGACCGTTGCCGTAATTTCCTTAGAAATGTTGGTACGGGGCATTACCATAGTCATTAAGATACCGTCTATCCGCAGCTTTGGGTTGATTTGCCGCTTGACCATTGATACGGAGCGAAGCAAAAGCTCCAGACCTTTAGCCGAGAGATAGTGGGGCTGTGTCGGGATAATCACGCTGTCAGCCGCCGCCAGAGCATTGATGGTTATCATGCCTAAACTCGGCATACAATCAATAAGCACATAGTCGTAATTCTTTTTAACCTCATTGACATAGGTTTTCAGCACACGCTCACGGCTCATTGCATTGATTAGCCTTACTTCAAAGCCCGACATCTCAATGTTTGACGGAAGCAGGTCGACGCCCTCGCTATGGTGGATAATACCCTGTGAAACATCAAGCGTTTTATCGTCTATGATGTTCTGCATCACAGTAGAAAGCGTTATGGGAATATCGTCTGGTCTGTTATAACCCAGAGCCATCGTGAGATTTGCCTGTGCATCGGCATCAATCAGCAGGACTTTTTTACCCTGCTGCACCAGACTTACACCCAGATTGACCGCTGTGGTTGTTTTTCCGACACCGCCTTTCTGGTTAGTCAGAGCAATCACTTTGCAATTTGACATAGATGCGTCCTCCTTTCGCATAGATTTAGCCACTTTGTCAAGGTGGCTATGTAAACAGTACCAGAGAACGCAAAAAAGCCGCCTACTCTTAAAATCAATAAGAATAAGCGGCTTTGTAATTTGCCTTAGACATATTCAATTTTCATTCTCTTGGTCGGTGCATTTATGACCTTAAAAATAAGCTCGTCAACACAATCCGTATATCTGCCTTGCTGAATGAGCTGATTTTTTAACTCTACAAGGCTATGTATCAAAAGTTTTCTTTCGTGGCTATCCAAATACAGATGATTAAATTTCTCTCTCATAAGCACACCTCCACTTCTTTAGCTTCATTATATTGGAAAGTAGGGGAAAGGACAAATCTGCAAAAAGGGACAAAAAATAAGCGTACCACTATTTCTAATGATACGCTTATCGTATTTAACTGTTAATCAAGGTCTATGAATACCCTTACAGTGGTATCTCTCCACTGATTTTTCCTTACATACTGTCCGTTAGCCTTTCGATAGGCTGCTGCCTGCTCGAAACTAAGCGGCAATTCAAAGGAAAGAGAACTCCTACCTATTTGCAATAGCAGCCTGAGCAGCAGCAAGTCTTGCGATCGGCACACGGAATGGTGAGCATGATACATAGTCAAGACCAATCTTGTGACAGAACTCAACTGATGATGGGTCACCGCCGTGCTCACCGCAGATACCTACGTGGAGCTTGTTGTTTACTGGCTTACCGAGCTTAATAGCTGTTTCCATGAGCTTGCCAACACCTGTCTGGTCGAGCTTAGCAAATGGATCGTTCTCGAAGATCTTTGCATCATAGTAAGCATTGAGGAACTTACCTGCGTCATCTCTTGAGAAACCAAATGTCATCTGTGTAAGGTCGTTTGTACCGAAGCAGAAGAAGTCAGCCTCTGTTGCGATCTCATCAGCTGTAAGAGCAGCTCTTGGGATCTCGATCATTGTACCAACTTCGTACTCAAGCTCGATGCCTGCAGCTGCGATTTCAGCGTCAGCTGTTTCAACAACCATCTTCTTAACATACTTAAGTTCCTTAACCTCGCATACGAGTGGAATCATAATTTCAGGCTTAACTGTCCAATCAGGATGAGCCTTCTTAACATTGATAGCAGCACGGATAACTGCCTTTGTCTGCATCTTAGCAATTTCAGGATATGTAACTGCAAGACGGCAGCCACGGTGACCCATCATTGGGTTGAACTCGTGGAGTGAAGCAATGATAGCCTTGATTGTGTCAACGCTCTTGCCCTGAGCAGCTGCGAGCTTTTCAATGTCAGCTTCCTCAGTAGGAACAAACTCGTGGAGTGGCGGATCAAGGAATCTGATTGTAACCGGGTTACCCTCAAGAGCCTCATAAAGAGCCTCAAAGTCGCCCTGCTGGTAAGGAAGAATCTTCTCAAGAGCAGCTTCTCTCTCTTCTACTGTATCTGAGCAGATCATCTCTCTGAATGCAGCGATTCTGTCCTCTTCAAAGAACATATGCTCTGTACGGCAAAGACCAATACCCTCAGCGCCAAGCTCACGAGCCTTTTTAGCGTCAGCTGGTGTATCAGCGTTTGTTCTAACCTTAAGCTTTCTGTACTTGTCAGCCCAGCTCATAATTCTGCCGAACTCACCTGCGATTGTAGCGTCAACAGTTGGAATAACACCGTCATAGATGTTACCTGTTGAACCGTCGATTGAAATGTAGTCACCCTCGTGGAACTCTTTGCCTGCGAGTGTAAACTTCTTGTTAGCCTCGTCCATGTTGATGTCGCCACAACCTGATACGCAGCAAGTACCCATACCACGAGCAACAACAGCAGCGTGAGATGTCATACCACCACGAACTGTGAGGATACCCTGTGAAGCCTTCATACCTGTGATGTCCTCAGGTGAAGTTTCAAGACGAACGAGAACAACCTTCTCGCCCTTTGCGTTCCAAACCTCAGCATCTTCAGCTGTGAATACAACCTTACCGCAAGCAGCACCCGGTGAAGCACCAAGACCCTTGCCGATTGGTGTAGCAGCCTTAAGAGCAGCAGCATCAAACTGTGGGTGGAGAAGTGTGTCGAGGTTACGAGGGTCGATCATAGCAACTGCCTCAGCCTCTGTTCTCATGCCCTCGTCAACGAGGTCACAAGCAATCTTAAGAGCAGCCTGAGCTGTTCTCTTACCGTTTCTTGTCTGGAGCATATAGAGCTTCTTGTTCTCAACAGTGAACTCCATATCCTGCATATCTCTGTAATGATCCTCAAGAGTCTTGCAAACAGTCTGGAACTGAGCAAATGCCTCCGGGAATGTTTCAGCCATCTGAGCGATTGGCATTGGTGTACGAACACCGGCAACTACGTCCTCGCCCTGTGCGTTTGTAAGGAACTCACCCATGAGCTTCTTCTCACCTGTAGCAGGATCTCTTGTAAATGCAACACCTGTACCGCAATCGTCACCCATGTTACCGAATGCCATTGACTGTACGTTTACTGCAGTACCCCATGAATATGGAATATCGTTATCACGACGATATACGTTAGCTCTTGGGTTATCCCATGAACGGAATACAGCCTTGATGGCGCCCATAAGCTGCTCCTTAGGATCGTCAGGGAAGTCAACGCCGATTTTAGCCTTGTACTCTGCCTTGAACTGTGAAGCGAGCTCCTTAAGATCGTCAGCGTCAAGCTCAACGTCCTGTGTAACGCCCTTCTTAGCCTTCATTTCGTCGATAAGCTCTTCAAAGTACTTCTTACCAACTTCCATAACTACGTCTGAATACATCTGAATAAATCTTCTGTAGCAGTCCCAAGCCCAACGAGGATTGTTAGACTTCTTTGCAATAACTTCTACAACTTCTTCGTTAAGACCGAGGTTGAGGATTGTATCCATCATACCAGGCATTGATGCTCTTGCACCTGAACGAACTGAAACGAGGAGTGGGTTCTCTAAATCGCCGAACTTCTTGCCGGTGATCTCTTCCATCTTGCCGATGTACTCGTTGATCTGACCCTGAATTTCTTCGTTGATCTCTCTGCCGTCCTCATAGTACTGAGTACAAGCCTCTGTTGTAATTGTAAAGCCCTGTGGTACAGGAAGACCTAAGCTTGTCATTTCTGCAAGGTTAGCGCCCTTACCGCCAAGGAGCTCACGCATGTTAGCATTACCTTCTGAGAAAAGGTATACCCATTTGTTTGCCATTTTGGTAATCCTCCTAAAATAATAATTATACGGCTGTGGCGAAAGTTGTGTTTAAAATATCAAAATTCGCCCGCTTGTATAAGCCTACACATAATTATAACAAAGTTTGTTGAAAATAGCTATACATTTTTTAAAATTTTTTCCTATAAAATTCAATTTTATACTTCATCAATATTGTATAAATCGTTTAAATTTAGCCATAATGTTGTTTTTTTGTAAAATACTCTTGAAATTTGTATTTTTTATGCGATAATATTAATATGCCTTGTTGTGCGTGCATATTATGGCAGGTGCGGCAAATAACAGAATAACAAGGAGATTACATATGAGTAATTGTGCGATTATTCTTGCGGGTGGCGAAGGCAAGCGCATGAAGAGCGACAAGCCAAAAACACTTTCACTCGTACTCGGTAAGCCTATGCTTGAGTGGGTTATTTCTTCCCTCAAAAAAGCAGGTATAGATGATATATGCATCGTAAAGGGCTTTAAAAAAGAATGTATTGATGAATTTGTGTCAACACTTGATTTTAAGGTTGAAACGGTTTATCAGGTTGAGCGACTCGGTACGGGTCACGCAGTTATGATGGCAAAGGACTTCCTTGAGGCTCACAAGGGCGACAGCGTGGTAATCCTTAACGGTGACGCACCGTTTATGGACAGCAAAACTATTGAAAAGTCACTTGCACAGCACACAGCAACACAGTCAAGCGCAACAGTAATTTCCGCAATGGTTGATGACCCGACAGGTTACGGCAGAATTGTTCGTGACGAAAACGGCGATGTAAAGTCAATCGTAGAACAGAAAGACGGCAGTGAAGAAATCCTTAAGATTAAGGAAGTAAATTCGGGCGGTTTCTGGTTTGACGCAGAAAAGCTTTTGTCTGTGCTCGGCAGAATTTCATCCGATAATAATGCAAAGGAATACTATTTGCCCGATGCATTAAAGCTTTTGCTTTCTGACGGCTGCAAGGTAGGCGCATACACAGCAGAGTGCAGCGACACAGTGCTTGGCGCTAACGATCCGGCTCAGCTTGAGGAGCTTAATAATATTGCAAAAGACAGGGGATATACCTGTTAAGTAAATAGAGAATATAACTTATAGAGTAAAAAGGAGCGATTACAATGAATTTTCACGGAAAAGACATTAAAATCTTTACCGGAAGCTCAAATGTAAATGTAGCCAAAGGAATTGCAGGCAGCCTTGGAGTTCCGCTTGGTAAGAGCGAATGTACTCAGTTTTCTGACGGTGAAATTGCTGTTTCTCTTCAGGAATCTGTAAGAGGCAGCGACTGCTTTATCGTTCAGTCAACCTGCACTCCGGTAAATGACAATTTAATGGAAATGCTCATTATGATTGATGCTATGAAGCGTGCGTCTGCTGCAAGAATTACAGCAGTTATGCCTTACTTCGGTTATGCAAGACAGGACAGAAAAGCTAAGGCAAGAGATCCGATTTCGGCAAAACTTTGTGCGGACATCATCACAACAGCAGGTGCCGACCGTGTGCTTACAATGGATCTTCACGCAAATCAGATTCAGGGCTTCTTTAATATCCCTGTTGACCACCTCTATGGTTCTCCTATTCTTGCTAACTATATGAGAGAGAAAATCGGCGGAAACTTTGACGAATACATCGTTGTTTCTCCTGACCTTGGTTCGGTTACCCGTTCAAGAAACTTTGCGTCTAAGATTGGCACAGGTCTTGCTATTATTGATAAGAGAAGACCAAAGGCAAATGTTTGCGAGGTTATGAACATTATCGGTGACGCAAGAGGCAAAAAGGTTATCCTTGTTGATGATATGATTGACACAGCAGGCACACTTTGCAACGCAGCAAACGCTATAGTTGAAAAGGGCGGTGCTACTGAAGTTTATGCTTGTGCTACACACGCAGTTCTTTCAGGTCCTGCTATCGAGAGAATTAAGAACAGCGCAATCAAAGAGGTCGTTCTTCTTGATACAATCCCTGTACCACAGGAGAAGATGATTGACAAGTTCACAATTCTTCCTACTGCTCCTACATTTGCAGAGGCTATTGCAAGAATTTACAATGACAAGCCGTTTACACCTGCATTTGGTTAATGAAATAAAAATTAAATAGCGATTATACAGGCGGGTTTCAAACAACCCGCCATTTCGCCGTTAAAAAGGTTTTGGGCTGTAACGACAAACAAACTAAATTTATATATAAACACAAACCATAGTTTATTAGCAGTTATTCAGACTGCACGAGGTATGATAAGAAAATGAGTTTTTTTAATTTAACATTTAACAATAACGAAAATACAGAAATCGTTGATAAATTTATTGACGAATACGCTCAGTGGCACAATACGGGAAAAACTCCCGATATGGGCTCTCTTGATGTAAACTACACTCTTGAACTTCAGAAAAAAAGACTTGATGAAAATAATGTCAGAAAAGAAGTTGTGTTTGATACAAAAGAAAGCTCGTTTAAGCAGGCGATCAAGTGCTTTACCGTCACCGACAGAGGCGACTACAAAAGTGATGTTGCCTGTAAAGACTATAAGGTGACAGAAACCTTTTTTGTAAATAATAAAAAGAAAAAGAAAAGAAAGAATAAACGCAACTTTTATGCTACCATCACAAGACTTTTAAATCAAAATGCAGGCGGTGCGGTTGCGTGCCCAAACTGCGGCGCTATCAGTGATGTGCAGGACTTACTTACAGGCTGTAAAAGCTGCGGAACGAGATTTATTATTGACGACTTATTTCCTAAGGTTACAAACTTTTATCACATTAAAGACGAGGTAGACCCAATCAGAAAAATACTAAAGCCGTCAATGCTTATATGCGTTCTTGGTATGATAGCCACCGTTATGAGCTATTCTTTGATTTCTAATATTAATAACGGAAACATAGTGCAGGGCAGCGATGACTTTGTATTTCAGATTGTGCAGTGCGTAATTGTAGGATTGATTTATGGCGCTGTTTCGGGTTGTATTTTGTGGGCGGCTTTTATATTCATATGGATGATGATTGGCGCAATAAAAAGCCTGTTTTTGCTCGGCCCTCATGTAAGGGCAAAAACTCAGCTGCCAAAGGTTATGCGACAGATTGACCCTAACTTTTCGTATGAGTTTTTCATAGGTAAGGTTATAAACCTTATGAAACTTATGATATTCAGCGATGACTACACCAACCTTGCGGCTTATGACGGCAAGCCTATGCAAAACACCTTTAAAGACATTGTGGACATTAGCTATGACGGTACGGTAAGGTATAATACGCTGAAAACAGACGGTAACTACTGCTATGTAGATATTACCGTATATACAACAGTAACAAAGGTTGACGGCGGCGCTCTCAAAAGTTCAAAGGAAAAATTCAGAGTTGTTGTTTGCAAAAATATACACGCAATAGCAAATGCAGGTTTTTCTATAAAGAATGTAAACTGTCGCAGTTGTGGCGGCAGCTTTGATGCCACAAGAGAGCATAATTGCCCATATTGCGGCACACCGTATCACCTTGGCAATGACGATTGGGTTGTTGTTGATTTTAAGCGAGAATAATAATTTTATATAAGGAAGGTATTTATGTTTGGTAAGAAAAAGAGTTTTGGCGGCGGAGTTGAGCTTTTAGTAGTAGGACTCGGAAATCCCGACAAAAAGTATGAAAACACCCGTCACAATGCAGGTTGGCTTGCAATAGACGCAATAGCCGATAGCCTTGACTGCAAGGTTGACAGGGTAAAATTTAAAAGCTATGTAGGCGAGTGCAATATAGCAGGCAGAAAAGCAATGCTTATGAAACCTACCACATATATGAACAACAGCGGTCAGGCAGTGGTAGAGGCGATGAATTTCTACAAAATTCCGCCTGAAAATGTGATAGTATTATTTGACGATATATCCCTTGATGTAGGCAAAATGCGTATCCGTTCAAAGGGCAGCGACGGCGGTCAGCGAGGTATGAAAAGCATTATTTACCTCAGCGGAAGTGATATGTTCCCACGCATCAAAATAGGAATCGGTGCAAAGCCTACACCGGAGTGGGATTTGGCAGATTGGGTACTTTCAAGATTTTCCGATGACGAGCAGAAAAAACTCGCTCAAGTATTTGAAAATTGTTCAAAAGCCGTTGAGCTTATGGCAGATGGCAAAATCGACAGAGCAATGAATTTGTTTAATTAACATTTTTATAAAACAATGTTGAAAAAATCGGTAATTATCCCAATTTTTGATAAATAAAAAGTGAACAAAAAATTAAAGCAAGATGAATTATGAAATTTTTAGTTGATGTTTTTAAAAACAGTGAGGTTTTTAACTCACTTGAAAAAGCCGTTGTGCGTGGCGGAAGTGTTTGTGCTACGGGACTTTCTGCAATTCACAAGGCACATATTATCTATTCTCTGTGCTGTCGCAAGAACACTACTGCCTTTTGTGTTGCCTCCGACGAGCGAGAGGCGCAAACCATTTGCAATGACCTTGCAAGTATGGGTATGCGTGCATATTTTTATCCCGAAAGAGATTTTAATTTCAGAGATATGCAGAGTGCATCAAGAGAATACGAACACGCAAGACTTAAAGTTCTGTTAAAGCTGATTGACGGTGAGTGCGATGTTGTAGTGAGCTGTATTGACGCCGCATCACAATTTACTGTTCCAAAGGACTTTTTGGCAGAATGCGTTTTAACGCTCAAAGAGGGACTTGAAATCAGCATAGAAAAAGCCGTTCGCACCCTCACCCTGCTCGGATACGAGCGTTTTGATGCGGTAGAGGGCAGCGGTCAGTTTTCTGTAAGAGGCGGTATTCTTGATTTCTTTATGCCTGATGCCGAAAACCCTGTTCGTGCGGAATTTTGGGGCGATGAAATAACAGACCTTTCCTTTTTTGATATTGATACTCAGCGAAGAGGAGAAAAAGCAGGCGAAATTCGCCTTTCACCGTCTGCCGAAGTAATTATTGAGGACAAAACGGCACTTGCCGATAAAATAGAAAATTTTGCAAAGGGTGTGCGAGGCAAAAAAGCGCCGCAGGTTAAAGAAACCTTGCTTTCCGAGGCGGACAGCATAAGGTCGGGCGCAATACTTTCTGATACCGACAAATATATTCCGCTTATCTATGATAAAGCCGAAACGCTTTTTGATTATTTGAGCCGAGATACACTCATTTTCACTTCTGAATACAACAACATTGCCGAGCGAGGCAGAGCAATGGATTTCAGAAACGAAGAAACCGTAAAAGCCGCCTTTGAAGACGGTGTGCTTTGCCGAGGTCTTGATAAGTATTCGCTCACCTTTTCTGAGTGTGTAGATATTTTCACCTCTCATGGCATTGTTATGCTTGAGGGATTTGTGCATGGTTCAACCACAATTCCGCTCAGAAAAATAGTATCATTTTCTACAAAACAGCTGTCTGTATGGAACGGCTCATACAAACAGCTTGAAGAGGACTTAAACGGAATGCTTACCGCCGAAAGCTGCGGCGTTGTGCTTGCAGGAACAGATAAGGCGGCAAAAAATCTTTGCGAGTCGCTCAGAAATGACGGTATTCCTGCTCAGTATGCCGACAAATTATCGGAAGTCAAGAAAAACGCTTTGTTTGTACTTCCGGGTACGCTCAGCGCAGGCTTTGAATATCCGCTTGAAAAATTCTTTGTTATTACTCAGGGTCACATTTCATATGTGCCGAAAAAGAAATCCCGCAAAAAAACACCAAAGGACAGTCAGGCTATTTACAGTCTTGCCGAGCTTTCGCAGGGCGATTATGTAGTTCATAGCGTGCATGGAATCGGTATTTTCGGCGGTATCCGCAAGATAGACACCCATGGTATTGTAAAGGATTACATCAAGATTGAGTACGCAAAGGGCGATGTTCTCTATGTGCCTGTAACTCAGCTTGATATGGTAGCAAAATACATCGGCCCGTCAGAGAATAACCGAGTTCGACTTAACAAGCTCGGCTCGCAGGATTGGCAGAAAGCAAAGTCGAGGGTAAAAGCCTCTGTAAAGGACATAGCAAAAGAGCTTATTGCGCTTTATTCGGCAAGAATGAAAGCAAAGGGTTATGCTTTTTCGCACGATAATGAGTGGCAGCACGATTTTGAGGCTAAGTTTGAGTACGAAGAAACCCCCGACCAGCTCAGATGCTGCGAGGAGATTAAATCCGATATGCAGAAAACCTCGCCGATGGACAGACTTTTGTGCGGCGATGTTGGCTTTGGCAAAACAGAGGTTGCACTCAGAGCGGCTTTTAAATGCGTAGCGGATTCCAAGCAGTGTGCTTTGCTTTGCCCGACAACCATTCTTGCGTGGCAGCATTACCAGACCGTTTGCAAGCGCTTTGAGGGCTATCCGATAAGAATTGAATTGCTGTCACGATTCAGAACGGCAAAACAACAGAAAGAAACCATTGAAAAGCTCAAACGAGGCGAGGTGGATATGGTTGTAGGCACACACCGCCTTGTGCAAAAAGATGTGGAATTCCGTGACCTCGGACTTGCAATCATTGACGAGGAACAGCGCTTTGGCGTGGCGCAAAAGGAACGCTTTAAGGAGCTTTGCAAAAATGTAGATGTTCTTACTCTTTCGGCTACACCTATTCCAAGAACTCTCAATATGGCAATGAGCGGTTTGCGAGATATGAGCGTCATTGAGGAAGCACCACGAAACCGACAGCCTGTGCAGACCTATGTTCTTGAGCACGATGACGCAGTCATAAACGAGGCTATCCGCAAGGAGCTAAGGCGAGGCGGACAGGTGTTTTATCTACATAACGATGTTGCCACCATTGAGTCGTGCGCATCAAGAATACTTGAAGCAATACCCGAGGCAAAAATAGCCATAGGTCACGGCAAAATGAAAGAACACGAACTCAGCGAAGTATGGCGAAAAATGCTTGAGCAGGAAGTAAATGTTCTTGTTTGCACTACTATAATAGAAACAGGAGTTGATTTGCCGAATGCAAACACGCTTATCATAGAAAACGCCGACAGAATGGGACTTTCTCAGCTCCACCAGCTCAGAGGCCGAGTGGGCAGAAGTAACCGTCGAGCCTATGCGTATCTTACCTTCCGCAAAAATAAGGTGCTCACTGAAATTCAGCAAAAGCGACTTGCCGCAATTCGTGAGTATACGGAGTTTGGCAGCGGCTTTAAAATCGCTATGCGAGATCTCGAACTCAGAGGCGCAGGCAACATTATGGGCGCACAACAGCATGGACATATGGAATCTGTCGGATACGATATGTATCTTAAATTGCTCGGTGAGGCTGTAAGCGAAGAAAAGGGCGAAGCACCCGAGTCGGCAGACCTTGATTGCCTTATTGATATTTCAGTTAATGCACATATCCCCGAAAGCTATGTGGAAAGTCTTACGCTCCGCCTTGATGTGTACCGCAGAATTGCCGATATACGCAATAAAGAGGACAGCTTGGATGTAAAAGACGAGCTTAGAGATCGTTTTGGCGAAATCCCCGAATCTGTGCTCGGACTTATTGACATTGCGCTTATCAGAAATTGCGCCAATGCAATGGGCATTTATGAAATAAGGCAGACGGAAACCAATGTGCTGTTGTTTGTTAAAGAGATAAAATCGCCTAAGGTAATTGAGCTTTTGTCAAGGCTCAACGGCAGGGCAATGCTTTCGGCAGGCAACAAACCGTACATAACAATCAGATGCGGCGGCGGTTCGTCACTTGAAATGCTTAAAAAAGTATTTAAAATCTGATAGTTGGCTGAAAATTTTGCTGAAAAAGCAATAAATTTTAGAAAATATATGGACAATGCGAATTTTTTTGTGTATAATCATAAGGTACGCACCCTATCGTTTTTTTGGGTGAAATAGAATATTTTAAGGACGGTAAATATTATGAAACCATATGCAAAGATCGGTTCATTATTGCTTGCACTGATTATTGCCGTTGCAGCGGTTGGCTGCACCCCAATCAGCCTCAATGCAGAATGGGCTTACAAAACAGATAAAGTAGAATTGCCAATCGGCGTTTACAGCTACTCACTCAAAACAGCTTACTCACAGGCTAAAAACTATGCGTCAAAGCTCGCATCTTATGACGAGGCATCTGATTCATGGCTTGACCTTGAAATCACAGACGATGACGGTGACAAGGCTGTTGCAAGAGAGTGGATTAAAAACGAGGCAGACAAAATGTGCTTAAACTACATTGCTGTTGACAACCTCGTTGAGGAGCTCGGCATTGATATGAGCGGCGCTACTGCCGACTCAGCAAAGAAATCTGCCGAGGAATATTGGACAGTAGGCCCTTACGCATCTTACGGCTACTATATGCCATACAAAGACGAGTACGAGCCTTACGGTGTATCTTTTGAGAGCTTTGAGTACTGCACAACACTTTACAACACAAAGTATTCCGCAATCTTTGACAAGATTTACGGCGAGGGCGGCTCAAAAGAAGTAAAGGACGATGAATTTATTTCATACTTTACAGAAAATTATACAGACTATAAGTACATAAAAGCAAATCTTTATAAGTCAACAACCGACGAGTCAAATAAGAGCACAGATGTAGCGCTTTCTGACGAGGACGCAAAGAAGATTACAGACGAGTTTGACGGTTACGCAAAGGAACTTAATAACGGTACTTCTTTTGACGATGTTGTAAATAAGTATAAGACAGCAAATTCAATTACAGATGACCCTGTAACAAAGGCTGTTGAAAACCTTAAAAGCAGTTCACTCGGCGATGAGCTTAAAACAGCTCTCGGCGAAATGAAAGCAAACGAGGCAAAGACCGTTAAGGTAGGTACAGGCAATACAGCAGTTTATTACCTTATCTATAAGGGTGACATCAACTCAGACATTGACAGCTATGTTTACGATTCAACACAGCGCAACAAATTGCTTGCAGATATGAAAAAAGACGAGTTTGCAAAGTATGTTGATGACCTTGCTCAAAAGACAGATTGCGAAAAGAACCAGTCTGTACTCGACCAGTACAAGCCTGAGCTTTACTTTGTAAAACCTGAAAGCTCATCAGCAAGCTCAAGTTCTTCAAGCTCAAGTTCTTCAAGTTCATCTTCTTCAAAGTAAAAGTTTAAAAATCAAAATGCCACACAGCCTTTGTGTGGCATTTAGTGCAAATGTTTACACTGATTAATATAACTTCTTTAATTTTGCGAAAGGAGTCGACAGTATGAAAAGAAAAATAATTGCTTTAGTATCAATACTTGCGCTCAGCTTTTCGGCATTCGCATTTTCTGTAAATGCGGTGGGCGAAGAGGAAAGCGGCGGAGAAATCATTGAAACCGAGCCTGCGCCTGACCCTGAGCCGACATACGAGCCTGAGCCCGAGCCCGAGCCGACATATGAGCCTGAGCCTGAACCAACATATTATCCTGAGCCGGAGCCGACTTATTATCCTGATCCAGAGCCGGAACCGACAGAGCCATATGTTGAGCCGACATACAGCTACTCGGATACAGACGATAAGCCATATTACAGCAATGACGGCAGTGAATATGTGGGTGGCGGACAGTCAACCTATACAGTGCCCGAAACCACAGCACCGCCTGCTCAGATGTACTCGGTAAGCAGAGATACTATTGATGATAAAACTCTTTCAAAGAACGATTGGAACGATATTTCTGCAAACCTTAAAAACGCATCTTTGCAAGACAGTGACGGCGATGACTTCAGCTTTATTAAAAAGAACACAAGCAAGTCGGACAACGGTCATTGGATGTTATATGCGGGCATTGCTTGTGTAGTGCTCAGCATTGCAGGCATAGTATTCTTTATTGTGTCAACGGTAAAGAGTCGTGGCAGATATAACTTTGCCGGTGCGACAGGCAAGGCAGTCAAATCACTTAAAAGAAAATTTGATACCGCAGATGTAGAATTGCCAAAGCATACTACTCAGAAAGCAAATAAGGGCGGTACAAGATTTAAACATTAATAAAATTTCAGCCGATACTGCATTTTAGCGGTATCGGCTTTTTAGTTTGTTTTTTATTAAAAGTTGTGGTGAATTATGTTTTAGCCGACTTTCGGTCGGGCAACAAAGTAAAGGAAAAGCTAAAATTTCCGTCCGAAGTTAAAAGTTTGGTCAACCTTTTCAAAGCTTGTGGGTGTGGGCAAAGCCCACAAATGCTTTAAATTGTTGCAAATTTTTGATAGCCAAACGGCTTGCCGTTTGGCGACTGAAACATAACGGCGAAAGCCATTAAATTGCGACAGCAAAAAGGAAAGATATTCTTAAAATTAAAGCCGTCATCGCATAGCGTTGACGGCTTATTTGTTGATTATTTCTTTTTAAAAGGCTGTCGCTTATTTTTCAAACTTAGTTTTAGCACGCAAACAGCTTTGCTGTTTGCGCCCGATAATTTGAAGTAAAGGAAACTTTTTATGGGCTCTGCCCAAACCCGCAACCCTTTAAAAAGGGTTGACCTAAATTTTAAATTTATTAAATTAAAATTGCAGGTTTTCACATACTTTTATAACTCACTTTTACTTACTCAGATTTTTCTCCAATTCATCAAGGCTTGAGTTGAATTTTACAGTATCGCTGTTACTGAATGATAAATTAAGCTCAAAGCGGTCGCTTTCCTTTTTTACAGGTACCAATATATGTACGGTATCGGTAGTTTTGGGATTGATAAAATGATAAAGCGAACCGTCATCTTCAACATAGGTAGAGTATATGTAATCGCTCGGCGTGAGAACCAAAGCGTGGTTTATCTCGGAACTTATGCCGTCAGAGCTGTTGAGCGAATATTTGTCGGTTATTTCCCTTAATGTGCATTGCTGTTCGGTATTATTGCAAAGCTCAAGTGTAAAATCATAAAGGTTGCAGTCCTCATAATCACTTGCATTAAACTCGGCGTCAACATATTTGTATTCATAAAAGTGTTTGCGTATTTCACTTTCGCTCGGCTTTGTGATTTTTGTTATTTTCGCATAGCCAAAGTCTGTTTTTGCCTCGCCAAAAAGGTCTGCCTGACTGCTTTCTCCGCCCTTTATAAATATAATCGAGCCGTATTTTCCGTCTGCCGTACTGTATTTGTAGGTAATTTTTATCGGAAGTAAGTCCTCGTAATTCTTACTGTATCTGAAAATCTTAAAAGTTTCTGTACTGTGCGGATTAATTGTTATGCTTGACGGGGAATTTCCGTCATTAATGTTAGTAAATGTGTTATTATTAATGTCGCTGTTTGCGGTAACATTAAAGTCCGAAAAGAATACTTTCTGCTCATTGTCGGACGAATTTTCAATTTTAAATGTCAATGTATATTTGCCGTATACTTCAGTTGTGTAAATACTTCTGTCGAACTCATAACCCGTCAGCATAATATTGCCAAAAAAGGTTTCTGCATTTTCGTTTATATGGTAGTTGTTGTAATCGTAATTATAATCGCTTATGTTAATCACATCTGTTTTCGGTGAGTCCATAGAGTTGGCGATTGACGAGATTATTGCAATTACAATACCTGCAAGAATAATTGCGCCGATTATGCAGGCAAGCACAATTTTTCCTGCTTTTCCGCTTTTGTTTTTAGGAGCATTTTGTGTCGGCATTTTTGCATAGACATTTCTCATTTGAGGATTGACAAAACCGCCCTGCTGAGGTGGAATAGGAGTATTGTAAAAATTACCCTGTTGTGGAGGAACAGCGGCATTAGCAAAATTATCTTGTTGAGGTGGAATAGCGGTATTATTAGTATCACCCTGTTGTGATGGAACAGGAGTATTGGCAAAATTATCCTGCTTAGGCGGAATAGAAATTGCGCCGTTTTGTGGCCCCGCTGTCGGCTGAGCAGATGCTTGGCTTCTGTTTGTATTTACTATGTAAGGATTTTGGGTCTGAGCATTTTCGGTTGGTTGTGGCTCGGCAGGAGCACCGCACATATTGCAGAACTTGCCGACAAATTCAAAACCGCAGTTTTTGCATTTCATAACTGTATTCTCCTTAAAATTTTTAAACATTATATAATGCTATAATAAATCAAATATAAACAAAAGTCAATGTAATTTTAGAATATTTTGCTGTCAATTTTACAAAATTATTGTTGAAATATTTTGCCCGCTGTTGTATAATTTTATTGAAATGTATTTTATAAAAATGCAAAATCGTTAAGTTTTTGCATTAAATAACAGAAAAAATATGAAATAACGGGAGTTTTAATTATGAGAGGATTGTATTCTTCAAAAACTAAAATTCGTCAGCAAATATTCACCGAGGTTGCCCGATTTGCATACGAGGGCGGAGATTACTCAAAATTTGAGAGCCTGCCTTATAAAATCATTCCGGGCGAGATTTCCACTTACAGAGAAAGCGTTTTCCTTGAGCGTGCCATTGTAGGTGAAAGACTGCGCCTTGCCATGGGACTTAACCTATTGTCGGCAGATGAACAAGCGCCTATTTCGACAGGCGTTGAAGAAAGTATGATTGACGAAAAGGTATATGAACCGCCGCTGATTAATATTATTAAGTTTGCTTGCCACAGCTGTCCCGAAAAGCGTGTTTTTGTAAGCAACGGCTGTCAGGGCTGCCTTGAGCATCCTTGCACCGAGGTTTGCCCTAAGGGCGCAATTTCGATTGTGCATGGAAAATCTTTTATTGATGAAGAAAAGTGCATTAAGTGCGGCAAGTGTCAGAATGCCTGCCCCTACAATGCCATTATTAAGCAGGAGCGCCCATGTGCGGCGGCGTGCGGAATGAAAGCTATTCATAGTGACGATCATGGCAGAGCAGATATTGACTATAATAAGTGCGTCAGCTGCGGTATGTGCCTTGTAAGCTGTCCGTTCAGCGCAATTGTTGACAAAAGCCAGATTTTCCAAACAATAAAGGCTTTGCAGAGCGACACACCTGTATATGCTGCAGTTGCACCTGCCATAGCAGGTCAGTTTGCAGGCTTGCCGTCAACCAAAATCAGAAACGCATTCAAGGCACTCGGCTTTGAAGATGTTGTAGAGGTTGCCGTGGGAGCCGATCTTTGCACCGTCGAAGAGGCAAAAGACTTTATGGAAGAAGTGCCTGCCAAACAGCCGTTTATGGCTACTTCGTGCTGTCCTGCGTGGAGCGTTATGGCTAAAAAGACATTTCCCGACATTGCGTCTTACATTTCAATGGCTCTCACCCCTATGGTACTTACAGGCAGACTTACAAAGCAGGATCACCCGGGTTGCAGAGTAGTATTTATCGGCCCTTGTGCGGCTAAAAAACTTGAGGCGAGCCGCAGAAGTATAAGAAGTGACATTGATTTTGTACTTACCTTTGAAGAGGTTGCAGGAATGTTCACCGCCAAAGAGGTGGATTTTGCGGCACTTGAAAACGATGAAGAGCCGCTTTCATTCTCAAGTGCAGACGGCAGAGGCTTTGCCGTAAGCGGCGGTGTTGCAAAAGCTGTTGTAAATGCAATACACAGAATGAACCCCGAGCGTGAAGTAAAAATTGCAAACGCACAGGGACTTGACGAGTGTATGAAATTGTTAAGAATGGCAAAAGCCGGCAAGTATAACGGCTATTTGCTTGAGGGTATGGCGTGTCCGGGCGGTTGTGTGGCAGGTGCAGGCACAATAAATGTTCCCGAAAAATCCGCCGCAGAAAATCTCAAGAGCAAAAAGAGCAGTCCATTTGAAACCGCCTGTGAATCTCCGTATGTAGACATTTTGCCAGAACTTGAAAACCTCTATAATGAATTTTCGCATAAAAATAAGGAATAATTTATGGCAGCGCACCAAACTTTAGATTTATAAATTTAGGTCAACCTTTTTTAAGGGTTGACCTGAATTTTGAATTTATTAAACTAAACTTTCTGCACTAAACCATAATTTATCCCAACTTTTGATAAAGAACCTTTAATTTTTAATAATAAATTTATCAAAAGCGCAGTAAAGCACATAAATCATTGCGATTGCTATGCTGAACAGCAGAATAAATACAGGTGTAAATGCGGTAATTGAGTTCAGCGATTTTTCAATGAGAAACCATGGACGCACAATATCCCACGAATTTACTCTTGCATATCTGCCGATATAAATTGCAAACGAACTGAGTAAAATTGTAATTGTACAAAAAGCAACACCCGTCACCTTTCCGAAACGCTTATTCATTATTTTATGAATAATTCGCATTGACATCATTCCGAACAGCAACCCGAGTATAACCGTAACCGTCAAGTTCAGCACCATAAGCCAAGCGGTCACATTCGTTCCGATTTTTTCATATTCAAGATAAGCGGAGTCTTTAAAATAGCTTGTATATTTTAAATCCGTCATCATATACGGCGAATTTGGAAAGAATAATAACCACAAAAATCCAAATATTACAGCAGGAACAGTTTTTTTCTTACTGTAATAATGTTCGCACAGCATTGCCACAAACAGTGGAATTACAGCAAGAATATCATTCCATACAATATACCACCGATGCGGTTCTTTGGCATAAAATGTATACATAGCCGTTGAAATTATTATAAATATAAAGGAAAAATAAGCAAACTTCGCTTTGTTTCCCACAAATACAGACTTCATATTGTCACCGCCTTGCATAATAAGTTATTATATCACGTTTTCACTGCGGTATCAATAAAATTTTGCAAGCAAAGTTAAAAGTTATTGTCTTTCGGTGTTTTATATGCTAAAATAATTATAATTATTTACGAAAAGAGCTGATAAGCTGTGAAAAAAGAAAACAAAGTTTTTAAAATATTCAGAGTTATAATTACCTTAATTGCCATTGTGTTTTTGTTGTTGTTTGTATCGTGCGCTCCGTGGGGAATTGTCAACATCGGCAATCTTGTGGGCGGATTGCTGTGTGTATGGCTGATTTTTGTATTCGGCACACGCAATAAATACAAATCATTAAAAGAAAAACTCAAGAAAAATATATTCAGCAAAATTGTTCTGTACGGCATCAATTTTTGCTTTACAGCACTTCTTTGCTACGGTTTGATTGTTACGGGTCTAATGACATTTGCCTGCATACAACAGCCAAAACAAAATGCAACCGCAATCGTACTTGGCGCTCAAGTTACCGAGAACGGCCCGAGTATGATGCTTACAGGCAGAATAAACAGCGCCGTTAAATATTTGCAGGAAAATCCTGATGCAAAAGCTGTACTTACAGGCGGACAGGGCAGTAACGAGCCGATAAGCGAGGCTCAGGCTATGTACGATTATATTGTCGGTGCAGGGATTTCGCCCGACAGACTGTATATAGAGGACAAGGCGGTAAATACAGGCGAAAATATTGCATTTTCCGAAGAAATAATTAAAGCAAACGGACTTAATGAAAACAAAGCTATAGTTACAGACGGCTTTCACCAGTTGAGGGCGCAGATAATTACAAAACAACAGGGTCTGAGCGGAAGTGTCGGCTCGGTAAATGCCGACACCTTCCCGCTGTTTGTCCCTACATTTGCCGTTCGTGAATGGTTTGCCCTGCCGAATCAGGTTCTATTTCGGTAGTCACAACCTCCGAAATATTTTCGTTGGGCTGATATACCGCATTTCGTCTTGAATTGAGTTCATACGGATAAATTTCGTTATCGGTAATATCTACAATCGGCGAATGTTCAAAGCCGTTGTTGCGTGACGGCAGTTCAATAGGGTAACGCTCGTTGCGCTTGCTTTCCTTTTTGTTCATAAAAAATAACCACCTTTCTCAGGTGGTTATATTTTTTGCAGTTTTTTAAATTTTATGTGTTAATTATTCGGAGCGTCAAGGGTAATAGTCATACTATCATCATCTTCGCTATATGAAATAGTTAAATCATAGCCGTCTTTATCCTTTGCAGAGTAGTGAGTATCATATTCGCTTACATCTTCTGTAAAGCCAAGTTCTTTGCATTTATCTGCATATGAATTGAAATAATCTGAAGATACACCAAATGCCTCAACACCAAATGAGTCTTCATCATCAGAGAGGTATTTCTTGACTATCTTAACATCAGGTTTTGGAATTTTATTGCCAAGCTCAGTTGTTGTCCAATAATATGCATCCTCAGCGTCTTCTTCCTCAGAATATTTTTTGCTCGAAAAATCATAATATACAGTATAAATTTTTTGGTCATCACCTACATATTTTATGGTAGCGATGTCAGGTTCTACAAGATTATAGTGATTTATATTTGTTACATAAGAATAACCTTGATAATAGTAACAATTTATATTCTTAGCCATTTCACCGGAATCAACAAGTTTGTTGCTTTCGGCGTGCATAGATATATCTGTTCCTTCTAATTGCTTCATATCGTCATCACTGAATGAAAATTCTTTTTTTACATCAGAGAAGAAGGTTTCTTTTTGTTCATTGGTTACAGAATTCTTCTGTTTAAAAGTAATTTCAAAGTCACTAATCAGAAATTTAGAATTGTTGGTGTAATTAAGCAAGACATATTTCTTGCCACTTACAATTCCCTCGTCAACATTCCAGTCGATGTCTTCAATTTTAATAGTTTCTTTGCTTTGTGTCGGTTTTTCTGTTTCAGAAGTGACAGAGGCACTTTTGTCAGCATTACTTGTGCTGTTTTGTGATGTTCCTGTTTCTCCATTATTGGAACAGCCTGTAAAAATCATTGTACTTGATACCGCTGCAATAACGGCAATGAATGTGCATAAAGCCTTTTTAACGGTATTTTTCATAATTATTTCCTCCTTAATGTAAATCCGTTGCCATTATTATATAAAAACTGAAACGAAAAAGTGTATGCTGTCAGCATACACTCAAAACTTTTTAAATAAACTTTTCACATTTTAAATAGCAATTAAACCAAACGGTCTGAAAAGCACAATACTTTGCAGACCGTTTTTATATTGAAATATTAAATTCAAACTCACATACTCTCCGGACAAGAGATATTGAACATTGTGAGAACATTTTTGATTACAACCTTTACGCTTTCGCAAAGTGCAAGTCTTGCCTGAGTGAGGGCCTCGTCCTCGCCCTTAACTCTGCAAGCGTTGTAGAACTTATGGAAAAGTGTAGCAAGCTGTGTTACATAGCGTGTAATCTTTGTTGGGTCATAGTCCTTTGCGGCGCTTTCAATCTCATTTGTATAAGATGCGAGGTGGTGGATAAGCTCCTTTTCCTCCGGTGCGGTAAGAAGTGCAAGCTCCGCATTTGTGCATTTGCGTGGTGTAATGCCGTCTTTTGCGAGTGCCTTAATAATACTGCAAATTCTTGCGTGTGCGTACTGAACATAATATACAGGGTTCTGGTTGTCCTGCGCAACGGCAAGATCAAGGTCAAAGTCCATCTGAGTGTTAGCCTCACGAGTGTTAAATAAAAATCTTGCGCTGTCAACAGGTACTTCTTCGAGCAAATCGCCAAGCTGAATTGCCTTGCCTGTACGCTTGCTCATTCTTACGATTTCACCGTTTTTAACGAGCTTTACAAGCTGCATAAGCACAACATTGAGCTTGTCGCCGTCATAGCCGATAGCGTCCATTGCACCCTTCATACGCATTACATGGCCATGGTGGTCTGCGCCCCATATATCAATAAGAGTTGTAAATCCTCTGTCAAATTTATTCTTGTGATAAGCAATGTCGGCGGTAAAGTAGGTCGGATTGCCGTTTTTACGAATAAGCACATCGTCCTTAAGTTCAAGGTTGTCAATGTATTTCTGAGTTTTGCCCTGCTTTAAGAGCTTTTCTGTAAGCACCTGCTTGTTTTTGTACCAAACAGCGCCGTCCTGCTCATAGGTGAGTCCCTTTTCTGTGAGCGTGTCAACAACCGCCTTTACAGCGCCGCTTTTGTGGAGCTCGCTCTCAAAGAACCACTTGTCATAGGTAATGTTGTATTTTGCCATATCACTCTGCATTTTGCTGATGTTCTTAGGAAGAGCAAAGTCTACAAGAGCCTTTTTGCGCTCCTCAGCCGATACATTTACAAGGCTGTCGCCGTTAATGTCGGCGTACTCCTGCGCAAGCTCTGTGATATCTGCGCCCTGATAGCCGTCCTCCGGGAATACAATTTCGTCACCCTTAAAAATCTGAAGATAACGAGCCTCAAGTGAACAGCCGAATTTCTCAATCTGATTTCCTGCATCGTTTACATAAAATTCACGCCATACATTGTATCCTGCCTTGTCAAGAACAGCGGCAAGACAGTCGCCGAGTGCGCCGCCTCTTGCGTTGCCCATATGCATAGGGCCTGTTGGGTTTGCCGATACAAATTCAACCATTACCTTTTCGCCCTTGCCAAAGTCGGAGCTGCCGTAGGTTTCGGGATTTTCGAGAACACTGTTTACAACAGCCGAGTAAAACTCCGAACCGAGGAAGAAGTTGATAAATCCGGGGCCTGCTGTTTCAAATTTCTCACACATTGTACCCTCAAGGTCAAGGTGCGAGGTGATAGCCTGTGCAATTTTGAAAGGAGGCATACGAAAAGCCTTTGCGCCGGCCATTGCGGCATTTGTAGCAAAGTCGCCGTGAGATCTGTCGGCAGGGGTTTCTATAATAAAATCGGGCAAATCAGCCTGCGGAAGGTCGCCCTCTGAAATTGCCTTTTCAATGGCAGAATTTATCGCAAGTTTCAGCTTGCTGACTGCTTCAGCATATATGTTCATTGTTTTCTACCTCTTTCTTTTTTTCAATGTCTATTTTAAATCGGTTTTCACTCACAAGGTCTGAGTTAAAGTCAAGAGTGTAGATAACCTCAAGTGAGCCACCGTTTTCATTAAGATTATTGTTGAGCGTTTTTGTAAACACACCGATAGAAAGCGTACCTGCAATCGTTTGGTACATACATTGGTGCCTTTTGCCTTTTTCAAGTATCAGCTGTGAGCTTAAAGGCCCTTTTCGTGAAATCGTAACGGTTTCGTCCTCCACCTTGACAAGGTTGTTAAAAAACTTATCGGGCAAATCCTCGTCATATTCCTTGTAATTTATAAAGAAATGACCGTTTTTCATCATATATTTGCCCTCGGTAAGCACCTCTATGCGGTCGTCCTGACCGTCAACTCGCTGTTCACCGACAATCGAAATCATATAGGGATTTTTATCTTTTTCCATAAATTCCTCCGATTATCAGTATTTCTCAATGTTTATCTGAGTTACTGTGTGCTCCATATCCTTGCCGAGGAAAAGTCCTGCGATGTTTTCAAAATCATCGGGAGTGTCGCTCACATAGAATGCCGAAGTGCCCTTTTCTGCGCTGTTGTTTAAAAGATTTTCTTCCTTGAGCACTTTTTGCGCATAAATGGCGGTTTCGTAGCCTGAATCAATAAGCTCAATGCTGTTGCCTATAACGCTTGAAATTGCCTCTGCAAGCAGCGGATAGTGAGTACAGCCCAAGATAAGCGTATCAATATCGTTTTCAACAAGCTCAAGCAGGTAGCGCTTTATTGTAAGGCGAACAATTTGGTCGTCTTTATGTATAAGTCCGTTTTCTACAAGCGGAACAAAGAGCGGACAAGCCTTTTCAAACACCTTAAAATCGGGGTTGAGCCTTTCGAGGCGAGCCTTGTAGCTGTGGCTGTTTATTGTTGCGGCTGTGCCTATTACGCCGATTCTGCCCGACTTTGTCTTTTTGGCTGTGGCAAAGGCTGTGGGATTTACAACGCCGGTGTAGGGAACAGGCAGCTCACTTTCAAGCCTTTTGCCTGCAACAGAGCTTACTGTGCCGCAAGCGGCAACAATCATTTTTACATTGTTTTCAAGTAAAAAGTGAGTATCCTGAAAAGCATATCTTGTAATGGTTTCACGGCTGCGGTTTCCGTAAGGAACTCGTCCCGTATCGCCAAAGTAAACTATATTTTCATTTGGAAGAATGTGCAGAAATTCTCTGACCGCACTCAGTCCTCCAAGCCCGGAGTCAAACACTCCTATGGCGTTAGCTGAAGACATATTAAAACCTTCTTTTCATTATTACATAAAAGTATACTTGTTAATAATAACATATTAGGGCAACGGTTTCAAGTTAAAAACCAAAAATAATGCGTGTTATTGCCCTTTTCTCTGATTGACAAGCGTGCATATTACTTGTATAATATATTGGTGAATACATTTAGAAAGGATGTATGACTTTGGAAATAAGAAATGCGTTTGACTATATTGCAGGTAAGGTTGAGGCTCAGCTTGCTCCTGCCGGATATACAAGACAAAAGGTTGCTGCCGATGACAAACAGGAAATCGTAGCACTTTTTACAAGTGAAAATGTAGCGTATTCAGTGGTCTATTATGTTGAAAAATCACATATGGTTCTCCGCACCTGTACTATGACAGAGGAAGGCCCTGACAACGAGTGGAAAACTCTTGCTACATGGATGCTTGACGAAGAGAGCACTCAGAAAGATGTTGAAAGTATCGCAAACGACTTTTTAGAGGGCGTTTCAGGCACTGTTGCCGTTAAGCGTGCAAAGCAGATTAAGCAGAAAAAGAAAAAGGATGATGACGGTAACGCAGATCCAAAATTCCTTGCTAAGCGCTTTGTAGCTGTTTTTCCTGAGCTTAAAGAGGAAATTAAGTACGAAGAGGACGGCTATTTTCCTTTCAGAGGCGCAACTTTTGCAAAAGAAAAGATTGCTCCTAAGATTGTAAATTACTTAAAGTCGGCAACAAACCAGCAGGTAGAAAAACTCGTTGGCATTTTCAATTTGCAGTACAACAACGGTGATGGCGATACTCGCTCAATTATCACAATTATTTTGCTCAACTCACTTGATGACGAGCAGTTTAATACAGTCTTTGAGTATCTCAGCGATGACCTTAAAAAAGCAGGAAAGGCTGCCAGAAAATATAAGGGCAAAAAGGTTAAACCCGAAAAGCCAAAGAAAAAGAATGTTTCTAAAGCATCTACACTTAATGACTGATTATAATTAAATGCAGAAATACTGCGATTTTTTGCGTAAAAACACTTGACTTAGTGTTTTGTATATGATAAAATAGTTATACCTCTGAAAGGGGCTTTATTTTTCTGCCCTATTGAGGGAGGCTAAAATATTCCGAAAAAACCGGGAGGTGCCGTTATGAGAGTTAAAATCACATTGGCCTGCACAGAGTGCAAACAGCGTAATTACAACACAATGAAAAACAAGAAGAACAGTCCGGACAGACTTGAAATGAACAAGTACTGCCGTTTCTGTAAGAAACACACTCCGCACAAGGAAACAAAATAATGGAGGTTTAAAATGGCTGACAAAAAGGTTGAAGCTAAAAAGGCAGACGCTAAAAAAGCAGACGCCAAAAAACCTGCGAAGAAAAACAAGCAAAATGTTTTTCAGAAGCTTATTAAGTACCTCGGTGCGTGTAAGGGTGAGCTCAAGAAAATTACTTGGCCTACACCAAAGCAGACTACAAAGAACTTCGGTATTGTTATCGCAGTTATCGTAGTTGTGGGATTGTTCATTTTCGGCCTTGACAGAGGACTTTATGCTTTGCTTGGCTTAGTTATGAACACATCAGCTTAATCTCTGTTGTTACTAACTTACGAAAGGAAGAGAGTAAATGGCAGATCAAGAAGCAAAATGGTATGTAGTGCATACTTATTCGGGCTACGAAAATAAGGTTGCAGCTGACTTAATGACAACTGCTGAAAACAGAAACCTTCAGGATATGATCGTTGATGTTAAAGTACCTACCGAAATCGTAACCGAAACCGTTGGCGACAAAACAAAAGAGGTTGAAAATAAAATTTACCCTTGTTATGTTTTTGTTAAGATGATTTATACAGACGAAACCTGGTATGTAGTACGCAATATCAGAGGATGCACAGGATTTGTTGGACCGGGATCTAAACCTGTTCCACTTACAGATGCTGAGGTTTACAGAATGGGTGTTGAAACCCGCTCTGTAAAGGTGAACTATTCGGTTGGCGATTCAGTTCGTATTATCGATGGTCCGCTTGATGATTTTGTCGGTGTTGTAGAAGAAATTGATGCCGATAAAAACTATGTCCGTGTCATTGTATCAATGTTCGGACGAGAAACTCCGGTTGAGCTTGAGTTAGGTCAGGCTGAACTGCTTGAGGAATAATCGCAGATAATTTGCCTAATGGCTTATTATTGGGAGCATAATGTTCCCTGTGGGAGGGAACCTACATAGTGGTGTCCCGCAATTTACCACGAATTTTGGAGGTGCAAACACAATGGCTCAGAAGGTAGTTGGCTTAATTAAGTTACAGATACCTGCCGGAAAGGCTACTCCGGCTCCGCCTGTTGGACCTGCTCTTGGTCAGCACGGCGTAAATATCGTTGCGTTCACAAAGGATTTTAACGAGCGCACAAAGAATGACATCGGTCTTATCATCCCAGTTGTTATTACAGTGTATGCAGACCGTTCATTCACTTTCGTTACAAAAACTCCACCGGCAGCAGTTCTTCTTAAGAAGGCTTGTGGCATTGAGAGTGGTTCTGGCGTACCAAACAAGACAAAGGTTGCTCAGATTACTCGTGAGCAGATCACAAAGATCGCAGAGCAGAAAATGCCTGACCTCAACGCAGGTTCTCTTGAAGCAGCAATCAGCATGGTTGCAGGTACTGCAAGAAGCATGGGTATTACAGTAGTTGACTAATTATCCGGGTGGGAGGGAAATCCCGATTGACCACCTATCAATGGAGGAAAACTGATGAAACACGGTAAAAAATATGTTGACGCAGCTAAGCTCGTTGACAAATCAAAATTATACGAACCAGGCGAGGCTCTTGAAACTGTTATCAAGACAAGCACCGCTAAGTTTGATGAAACCGTTGAGCTTCATGTAAAGCTCGGTGTTGACAGCCGTCACGCTGACCAGCAGGTTAGAGGCGCTGTTGTACTCCCTAACGGTACAGGTAAAGATGTTAGAGTTCTTGCTATTTGTAAGGGCGCTAATGAGGAGCTTGCAAAGGAAGCAGGTGCTGACTTTGTAGGTGCTGAGGATATGACTCAGAAGATTCAGCAGGAAAACTGGATGGACTTTGATGTTCTCATTACAACTCCTGACTGCATGGGCCTTGTAGGCCGTTTAGGTAGAATCCTTGGTCCTCGTGGTCTTATGCCAAACCCAAAGGCTGGTACTGTTACTCCTGACATTGCTAAGGCTGTTAAAGAGGCTAAAGCAGGTAAGATTGAGTACCGTCTTGACAAAACAAACATCATTCACTGCCCAATCGGTAAAGTAAGCTTTGGCGCAGACAAGCTCGGCGAGAACTTCGATACACTTATGGAAGCTATCGTAAAGGCTAAGCCGGCTGCTGCAAAGGGTCAGTACATTCGCTCAGTTGCTGTTGTATCAACAATGGGGCCAAGCGTTCGTATTTCACCTGCTAAGTTTGGTGTTTGATTATAATTAATTTAATGTTTACACCTTTGGTGTGAATATAAATTCGCTGTTCTAAAGACAGCAGGTGCATTATGCATAAAGGTTATACCGCCTGCCGAGGAAGATGCAATTTTACATTATTTTGTATTTTTGCGGCAGTCCGAGGTTTAATCGGACTGCCTTGTTTTTTAAGAACTTTAGATACTGCGTTTAAAAAATTTTGGAGGTGAAATAATTGCCAAGTCAAAGTGTTTTAGAGCAGAAGAAAGTCATCGTTGAAGAACTTACAGCAAGACTTAAGAACTCTGTTACAGGTTTAGTTGTTTCATACGAGGGTATCAACACTGAGGACGATACAAAGCTCAGAAAAGAACTTCGTGAAAACAATGTTCACTACTCAGTAGTTAAGAACACACTTTTATCTCGTGCCTGTGACCAGGTAGGTCTTGAGGAGATGAAGCCTGTTCTCGAGGGTACAACAGCTCTCGCAACAAGCGACAGTGAGTATGCTGCTGCTGCAAGAATCCTCTGCAACTATGCTAAGGATCACGATAACTTTAAGGTTAAGTCAGGTTACCTTGATGGCGCTGTTATTGATATGGATACAATCACAGCACTTTCAAAACTTCCTACAAGAGATGTACTTCTCGCAAATGTACTTGGTGCATTCCAGGCACCAATCGCTTCTTTCGCAAGAGCTATGCAGGCTGTTGTTGATAAGGGTGGTGTTGAGGCTTGCTTAGCAGCCGCAACAGAAGAGGCTCCTGCCGAGGAACCTGCTGCAGAATAATCTGCAAAATTAATTTAAATTTTACAACTTATTATATCGGAGGTAAATTAAAATGGCATCAGAGAAAATTACTGCTATTATTGAAGAATTAAAAGGCCTCACAGTTCTTGAGCTTTCAGAGCTCGTACACGCTGTAGAGGATGAGTTTGGTGTATCAGCTGCTGCTGCAGTTGCTGTTGCAGGCCCTGCTGAGGCTGCATCTGCTGCTGCTGAGCAGACAGAGTTTGATGTAATCCTTAAGAGTGCCGGCGGCAACAAGATCGCTGTTATCAAGGTTGTTCGTGAGATCACAGGTCTTGGTCTTAAGGAAGCTAAGGCTCTCGTTGACGGCGCTCCAAAGGCTCTCAAAGAGGCTGTATCTAAGGACGAGGCTGATGAGATCAAGTCAAAGATCGAAGCAGCTGGCGCTGAAGTTGAAGTTAAGTAATTTAATTTCCAAAATTTTTATCCCGACGGAATTTTCCGTCGGGATTTTTTGTTGTGTGCGATGATGGTTGAAAATTATGGTTTAGCAAATTATCGGTCGGGCAATAAAGTAAAGCAAAAGAAAAATTTTCAGTCCCGAATATAAAAGTTTGGTCAACCTTTTCAAAGGTTGCGGGTTTGGGCAGAGCCCATAAATGCTTTATGCTATTGCAAATTATAATAGTCAAACGGCTTGCCGTTTGGCGGTTTGAACACAACGGCGAAAGCCTTTGCGAGAGCAATAAAAGAAAATACACTTCATTTTCATAGTCAACGCAATGCGTTGACTATGCTTTTAGCGTTTCTGCTTATAATGGCTGTCGCTTACTTTTCAAACTTAGTCTTAGCACGCAAACAGCGTGGCTGTTTGCGCACGAAAAAATTGTAGTATCGGAAGATATTATGGGCGCTGCCCAAACCCGCAGGCCTTTAAAAAGGCTTGACCTAAATTTTTAATTATTTCACTTAACTTGTGTGATAAACCACAACACCCACAACCTTTGAAAAGATTGACCAAACTTTTATAATTGTTTTGCTAAGTGTTCTATTAAAAACTTAAAAAGATATAAAATAAAAGCTCCCCAACAAAGAGGAGCTTTTGATATGCATATAAAACTATAAATTAATCAAAGAATTTTGCGTGGATAGCCTTAACAGCCTTATCTGCATCGTTCTCATCAATAAGAACAGAAACCTTGATTTCGCTTGTGCTGATCATCTGAATGTTTACCTGTGCATCGTAAAGAGCTTCAAACATCTTTGTAGCAACGCCTGCATGGCTTTCCATACCTGCGCCTACGATAGAAATCTTAGCAACGCTCTCGTCTACGAGGATTTCTGTACCGTCAAAGTTCTCAATGTAATCCTTGAGTGCCTCGGCAGCCTCAGAACCTCTTGACTTTGGTACTGTAAAGCTGATGTCCTTCTTGCCGTCGTGACCGATTGACTGAAGAATAATATCTACATTAATGTCTTTAGCTGAAAGTTTTGAGAAGATTTTGAAAGCAAGACCCGGCTCGTTTGGAATACCTGTTACAGAAATTCTTGCAACATCTGTATCTTTAGCAACGCCACTGATTAACATTTTTTCCATTTTAGTTTTCTCCTTTACTATTGTACCCGATGCTCTTGTCATACTTGAGAGGACTTCAAGCTCGATGTTATATTTCTTAGCCATTTCAACTGAACGGTTGTTGAGTACTTGTGCGCCGAGTGTAGCAAGCTCGAGCATTTCATCGTAAGAAATCTCTTTAAGCTTTCTTGCGTTCTCAACCTTTCTTGGGTCAGCTGTATAAACGCCTTCTACATCTGTGTAGATCTGGCAAAGGTCAGCGTGCATTGCTGCTGCAATAGCTACGGCACTTGTGTCTGAACCGCCTCTGCCGAGAGTTGTAATATCGTCGGTCTTAGCAAGACCCTGGAAACCTGCAACAACAACAATTCTCTTCTTGTCGAGTTCGTGACGAATACGGCTTGGGTCAACCTTTTTGATTCTTGCGCTTGTGTGAATGTTGGTTGTTTCAAAACCTGCCTGCCAGCCAAGAAGTGATACAGCAGGATAACCCAGCTTTTCGATTGCCATTGCAAGAAGTGAAATAGAAATCTGTTCACCTGCTGCAAGCAGCATATCTTTTTCTCTCTTTGAACCATTTGGATTAATTTCTTCGGCTTTTGCGATAAGATCGTCTGTGGTGTCGCCCTGTGCAGATACAACAACTACAACATCGTTGCCTTGTGCGTAAGTATCAGTAACGATTTTAGCCACATTCATTACACGCTCAGCATTTGCTACGGAGCTGCCGCCGAATTTCTGAACTATCAAACTCATGTCCTTTTACTCCTCTTTCAATTATAAATCACCTATGCGGATTTTTGAAATTACCTTTGCGCCCTTGCTTTCAAGTGCAGAGATTTTCTCAAGAATTTCACCATAGGGTAATTGCGCTGTTACAAAAGCAATTTCGCCCTCCGGGCTGTCTGCCTTTTCAATTTTATCTACACAGCCAAATACCTCCTGAGCAAGCTCCATAGTAGCGTTTGCTCTGATATACATAGCTGTAACAGAGTCCTCATAAGGAAGAATATTGTCGCCGTTGCCGTCTGCCCAGAACAAGAACTTTCTTGTCTTTAAGTGCTTGCAGCAGTCAACTACATCGGCTACAACAGCGCTTGCGGTTGGAAGTTTGCCTGCGCCCTTGCCGTAGAATACTACATCGCCTGTGCAGTCGCCTCTTACCATAATGCCGTTGAACTCGTAGTCAATGTTTGCGAGCTGGCTCTTGTTTGGTACAAACATAGGAGCAACAATAATATCAATCTTGCCATCATCAAGGCGCTTTACCTTGCCGATGAGCTTAATAACGCAGTTGTAAGCCTCAGCATATTTTACATCTTCAAGAGTAATTTCTGTGATACCCTCTGTATGTACTGAGTCAGGATATACATGCTTGCCAAAAGCAAGGGATGCAAGAATACAGATTTTACGGCAAGCGTCATGACCTTCAATGTCAGCGGCAGGGTTTCTCTCAGCAAAGCCGAGGTCCTGAGCGAGCTTTAAGGCTGCGTCAAACTGCATACCGTCCTCAATCATCTTTGTGAGGATAAAGTTTGTTGTGCCGTTTAAAATACCTGCAATTTCATCAACAATATTTGCTACAAGGCACTGGCTGATTGGACGAATAATCGGAATACCGCCGCCAACTGATGCCTCAAATAAGAAGTTTACATTCTCGTCTTTTGCAATCTGTAAAAGTTCTGCACCATGAGCGGCAACCAACTCTTTGTTAGAGGTTACAACGCTCTTGCCTGATTTAAGGCATTTTTTTACAAAGTCATAAGCCGGGTTAAGACCGCCCATAACCTCAACAACAACTCTTACTTCTCTGTCGTTTAAGATGTCGTTAAAGTCCTTTGTGAATCTGTCAGCTAAAGGACTGTCGGGAAATTCACGCAAGTCAAGAATGTGCTTTACATAAATTTCTTCTCCGATGCTTGCAAAAAGCTTCTGTTTGTGTGTTGTAAGAATTTCGGCTACGCCTGAGCCTACAACGCCGTGGCCCATTATTGCTACTGAAATCATATTCTAAATCCTTTCCTTTCAGTTTGGAATTTATAACTCCCTTATGTATTTAATGAAGAACTGCCTGTAAGCAGACAGTTCTTCAAGATAAACTGACTTAAGCTGCCGAAGCAGATGCATCTCCGCCGCTTTCTTCCGGCTTAGGCTCTTCGCCGCCGCCCTGGCTTTCGGCAGATGAGGTATCGCCGCCGCCTTGGCTTTCGGCAGATGAGGTATCGCCGCCGCCTTGGCTTTCGGCAGATGAAGTATCACCGCCGCCTGGGTGGCTTTCTTCACCGCTGTATGAGCTGTCTGAACCGCCCGATGAAGTATCGTAATCGTAATCGTCATAATCCGGATTGCTTGAGTCGTAGTAACCGTCCCAACCGCCGTTTGAAGGCATATTGTCCTCGGTGTAATAACCTACATATTTGCCCGAAACATTTTCGGTTGATACGATAAGACCTGAATACGGACTGTACTGAGCCTCAATAAGGTTGGACGGGAATTTGAAGTCCTTGTGCTCCATACCGCTTAGGTATGAGCTCATAACCTTGTTAAAGGTGTTTGTTGCAACATTTGTATTTGAAATTGTGTGTGGGTAGTCAAAACCTGTCCAAATAGCAAGTGTAGCGTATGGTGACATACCGCAGAACCATGAGTCTTTATCGGCATCGGTTGTACCTGTTTTACCGATAATATCCCAACCGCTGATTCTTGCAGAGCCTGCGGCGGTATTCACTGAGTTTGTTACATTGTAGTGGAGAAGTCTGTTCATAATAGCGGCTGTTGTTGGTGAGTAAGCCTGCTTTGGAACAGCGTTTCTGTTATCAATAATAATGTTGTCCTCTGAGTCTGTAATGTAGTAGTAGGTGTAAGGATTGTAGTAAAGACCGCCGTTGCCCATATAGTTGTAAGCAGCAGCCATTTCACGAACTGTTACACCGCCTGTAAGACCACCGATTGAAAGTCCGCCCGAGTTGTAAGCGTCCTGCTCGTCAAGGTGAGAAAATCCCATTTTTGTTACTACCTGCTCGTAAGCCACGCTCGGACCGCCAATCATTTTCATAGCCTGAGCGGCTGTACCGTTTGAAGAAATTTCGATAGCGTCAGGCAAAAGCATTGTGCCCCTGTAGCCTGCGTACCAGTTCTTAGGGCCTGAAACAAGCTCGCCGTACTCGTTAGTTTCGTACTTTTCGAGCGGTGCGTCCTCAATCTGAGATGAGAAGTAGAGCATTTTGTTGTCGATTGCGTATGGATAAACAACAACAGGCTTGATTGAAGAACCCGGCTGGAGAGATGACTCTGTCGCTCTGTCCCAGCTTAAAGCCCCTGTCTTTTTGTTTGAGCTGCCTACGGTAGCGATTACTCTGCCGTCAAACCCCATAAGCGTCATAGCTATCTCTAATTCGGGGTCGCTGCTTTTGTCAATGTTCTGAGCGGCATTTTCTATCATTTCCTGCGCTCTTACATCCATTGCGCAGTAGATTTTAAGACCCTCTGTGTAAAGTTTATCAGATGCTGCGTCCTCGCTGATGTTGTAGTACTGAGCAAGGTCTTTCTGAGCGTCATAGAAAAGCTCGTCAATGTACCAGTTCTGAACATAACCGTCATCGTTGTCATCTTCATCGTCACGATCGCTTGTATAGCCTACAAAAGTCATATTTGCAGACTCTTTCATAGCGGCATCATATTCGTCCTCGGTGATTTTGCCCTGGTCATACATTTCGTTTATGATGATTTCTCGTCTGATTTTATTGTTTTCGGGATAAGTAAGAGGATTCCATTTTGATGGGTTCTGAGTAATGCCTGCAATAGCCGCACACTCGGCGATAGAGCAGTTCTCAATGCTCTTGTCAAAGTAAAGCTGAGCCGCCGATTCAACACCCTGACAGTTGTTGCCGAAGTTTACAACATTGAGGTAAGCCTCAAGAATTTCGTCCTTTGTATATTCGTTCTCAAGCTTGAGCGCTTTGCAGATTTCACGCATTTTTCTTGTGAGAGAAACTTCGTTGTCGTCTGTTATATTCTTGATAAGCTGTTGGGTAATTGTAGAACCGCCGTAAGAATCTGTGCCCGAGGCAAGACTTACTACGGCAGAGAGGGTTCTCGTCCAGTCAACTCCGTGGTGGTCGAAGAAACGCTTGTCCTCAATGGCAACAACGGCGTCTTTCATAGCCTGCGGAATTTTCTGGTTGTCTACCCAAATTCTGTTTTCCGTGCTGTAAAGAGTTTGATATTGCTCAAACTTGCCGTCGGCATTCTGCACCATAATAAAGCTTGTCTGGTTAAGCGACTTTGCCCTCAGGTCAATTCCCGTAGGCTCGGACGCAAGACTTGCAATGTAAATTCCGAGAGATATAACGGCTATAAGACCTGCCACCACGCAAACGGAAAAAACGGTAAAAAGGAATTTTCCTATTGCCTTAAAAAACCGCTTTGCAGGGCTAACCTTATGCACAGGTGTGTTAATCTCGGGTTGAATATCTTTGTATTGACTGATGTCTGTTTCACGCTTGTTACGCATAATTTCTCCTTCTTTGACAAAAACAAAGTTAATCTCTTAAAATTCATATCAAAATAAAAAATACTAGTCAACAGTTATTATACCACCAGAGAATAAAAAAATAAATATATAAAGCCAAATTTTTCTTAAAAAATACGCCTTTTTACAAGGAAAATTTTATATAATATAATGTGATATATGTATAATAATACAAATAAGAGGAAATATAAAGTAGAAAGTGTATGAAACCGAAAATAACCAAAGGCGTTTTATAGCACAAAATTTTCAAAAAGCAGGGAGTTTTGAAAGTGAAAAAGCTTATTTGTATTACAGGCATAATACTCATTGCGTGCACAGTAACCGGGGATTTGTTTGCGGCGGAAACGGATACCGCTCAGACCGCAGAGCTAAGCCACACTGAGGACAAGCGAGAGGAAGATGTTTTTATTCTGAAAATAGAAAACGGATATCTTAATGTGTATTATAAAGAAACAGGTAATATTTACCTAAAAACAGGTACTTTGTCGGGTAATTTGCCGAAAAGCGATGTAACACGCCTTGAAAAAGGTGTAGAAATAAGAGGTAAGGAAGAACTCAGGAGAGCAGTAGAGGACTATTGCAGCTGAAGTTTTTTGAAAGTTATTAATAAACTATGTGGATTGCCAATAAAAATAAAAAATTTTGTTCGTGATTGTTGATGTAAACTACACTATTTTGAATTATGTCTATTGACAATTTATGTAATTTGCGGTAGTATTTAATTAATAGTGCAAAACTGCAATTATGAACAAATGTTGTTCTGCGTTATGCCGAAAAACACAAAGCATACGCAGAAATACAAAGAAGGAGAATGTACATATGATTTCTACCGTTATTGATAAATCACTCGGCCTTGAATTTCCTATTTTTCAGGGCGGTATGGCTTGGGTAGCAGACGCATCCCTTGCAGCAGGTGTTTCCAACGCAGGCGGACTCGGTCTTATTGCCGCTATGAACTCAAACGGAGAGCAGCTTCGTGCCGAAATCAGAAAGTGCAAGGAGCTTACAGATAAGCCTTTTGGCGTAAACATTATGCTTATGAGCCCATTTGCAGAAGAGGTTTCCGATGTTGTTGTTGAAGAGGGCATTAAGGTAGTTACAACAGGCGCAGGCAACCCCGGCAAATATATGAAAAAATGGCTTGAGGCAGGCATTAAGGTTATTCCTGTTGTTCCAAGTGTGGCACTTGCAAGAAAAATGGAAAAAGACGGTGCGTTTGCCGTAATTGCCGAGGGCGGAGAATCAGGCGGTCATGTAGGTGACCTCACAACTATGGCACTCGTTCCTCAGGTTGTTGACGCAGTAAAAATTCCTGTTATTGCGGCAGGCGGTATTGCAGACGGCAGACAGATTGCGGCAGCATTTATGCTCGGCGCAGTGGGTGTGCAGGTAGGCACAAGATTTTTGGTTGCAACAGAGTGCACAATCGCTCAGGAATATAAGGACAAAATCATTAAAGCAAAGGATATTGATACAGTAGTAACAGGCAAAAGACTCGGTCACCCTGTTCGTGCTATCCGCAATTCCTTTACTCGTGAATATACAAAGGCAGAGTACAACTCATCTGAGGTAAGCGATGAAGAGCTTGAAAAGATGGGTATCGGCAGATTAAGACTTGCTGTAAGAGAGGGCGATGTATCGCACGGTACAGTTCTTGCAGGTCAGGTTGCTGCAATGGTAAAGAAAGAACAGCCTGCAAGAGAAATCATTACAGAAATGTTTGCTCAGGCTGAAGAAGTATTGAATGGAGCTACAAAATGGGTAAAATAGCATTTGTTTTTTCAGGTCAGGGCGCACAGTACAGCGGAATGGGCAAGGAACTTTACAATAATTCTCCTGCCGCAAAGAGCGTTTATGATATGGCAGACAGTATCCGCAAGGGTACTTCGGCACAGTGCTTTGAGGGCACAACAGAGGAGCTTTGCAAAACTGTAAACACACAGCCTTGCGTATTTACAGCTGACCTTGCAGCGGCAAGATTCCTTGAAGAAAAGGGTATCAAGGCTGACTGCGTTGCAGGCTTTTCTCTCGGTGAAATTGCAGCGCTTGCTTTTTCGGGTATTCTTTCAGATGAAGAGGCTTTCAAACTCGTTTGCAAGAGAGGCGAGCTTATGGATAAGGCAGCAACCGAAAATCCGGGTGCAATGGCTGCCGTAATGAAGATTACTCCCGAAAAGGTAGAAGAAGTTTGCAAAGGTTTTGATAAGACATATCCTGTAAACTATAACTCGCCTGCACAGACAGTGGTTGCTACAACAAGCGAAAATGCAGAGGCTTTCTGCGAGGCTGTAAAGGCTGCCGGCGGCAGAGCAAAGCTACTTGCGGTAAGCGGCGCTTTTCACTCACCGTTTATGGCAGACGCAGCAAAGGGACTTGCAGAGTATATGCAGGATGTTGAGTTTGCACAGCCGAATATAACAATTTATTCAGACTATACAGCAAAGCCATACGAGGGCGACTACAAGGAGCTTGTAAGAGCGCAGGTAGAGAATCCCGTAAGATGGCAGACAATTGTTGAAAATATGATTAAAGACGGTGTTGACACATTTATCGAAATCGGTGTCGGCAAAACTTTAACAGGACTTATTAAGAGAATTGACGACAGCGTTAAGGCTTTCAAGGTGGAAACACCTGCTGATTTTGAAGCACTTGACCTTTGATTTGGAGGATATTATGAATTTTGAAAACAAAACAGCCGTAATCACAGGCGGTTCAAGAGGTATCGGTCTTGCTATTGCTAAAAAGCTCGCAAGTCAGGGCGCAAACATTGCTATTCTTTATGTTGGCAGCGAGAGCGAGGGCATTGCCGCAAAAGAGGCTCTTGCAGAGTACAACACAAAGGTTGAGCAGTATTTCTGCGATGTTTCCGATTTCAACGCATCTAAAGAGGTTGTTGACAAGGTAATCGAGGACTTTGGCGGAATTGACATTCTTGTAAACAACGCAGGCATTACTCGCGACAAGCTCGTTCTTAATATGGACGAAAAGGATTTTGACGCAGTAATCGGCGTAAACCTCAAGGGCACATTCAATATGATTAAGCATACCTACAAGCATTTTATGAAAAAACGCTACGGCAGAATTGTAAGCACATCTTCTGTTGTAGGTATTATGGGTAATGCGGGTCAGGCTAACTATTCGGCATCTAAGGCAGGCATTATCGGTATGACAAAGTCAGTTGCCAAGGAACTTGCCGGCAGAGGTGTTACAGTTAATGCCGTTGCTCCGGGTTACATTGGTACAGATATGACAAACGCACTTTCAGACAAGGTTAAGGATGCTATGAAGGCCCAGATTCCTGCTAAGCGTATCGGTACTCCTGAAGATGTAGCAAATGTAGTTGCTTTCCTCTGCTCAGATGACGCAGCCTATGTAACAGGCGAGGTTATCAAGGTTGACGGCGGACTTGCAATGTAATCGGAGGTGCTTTATGAGAAGAGTAGTAGTAACAGGTATGGGTGCAATCACCCCGGTAGGCAACGATGTTGAAACTATGTGGGCAAATATGCTCGCAGGTGTAAACGGTGTTGAAAAAATCACAGCATTTGACACTTCCGACCTCAAGGTTCATCTTGCAGGTACTGTAAAGAATTTTGAGCCGGAAAAATATATTGAAAAAAGAGAGTTAAGAAAGCTCGATATTTACTGTCAGTACGCTATTGCAGCCGCTCAGCAGGCTGTTGATGACAGCGGTATCCTCGGCAACATTGACGAGGAGCGCTTTGGCGTATACATCGGCACAGGTATCGGCGGTCTTCACTCATTTGTAAATAATGTAACTGCACTCAATGAGGGCGGTCCGAGAAAGGTATCTCCTTTCTTTATTCCGATGATGATCGGTAACATTGCCACAGGTAATGTAGCTATCCGCTTTAACGCAAAGGGCGTTTCACTTTCGGTTATGAGCGCTTGTGCAACAGGTACACACTCAATCGGCGAGGCTTTCCACGCAATTAAGGACGGTTATGCAGACGCAATCATTGCAGGCGGTACAGAGTCGGTTATCGCACCTCTTACAATCGCAGGCTTCCAGAATATGAAGGCTCTTTCCACAAACGAAGATCCCGAAACAGCATCACGCCCGTTTGATAAAAACCGTGACGGTTTTGTTATGGGCGAGGGCGCAGGTATGCTCGTCCTTGAAGAATATGAGCACGCAAAGGCAAGAGGCGCTAAGATTTATGCTGAATTTGCAGGTTACGGCAATACTTGTGACGCTCACCATGTTACAGCTCCCGACCCTGAGGGTGCAGGACTTGCAAGAGCAATCAAAATTGCTATGGCAGAGGCTGACACAACCGATGGCGATCAGCTTTATATCAATGCTCACGGTACTTCAACCCACTTAAACGACCTTACCGAAACAATGGCGTTCAAGTCGGCTCTCGGCGAAAAGGCTTACGATGCAAATATCAGCTCAACAAAGTCAATGACAGGTCATATGCTCGGCGCAACAGGCGCAATCGAAGCTATTGTTTCTGTTCTTACTCTCCGTGACGGTATGATTCCGCCAACAATTCACTTAAACGAGCAGGACGAAGAGCTTGACCTTAACTACACACCGAACAAGGCTGTAAAGCGTGATGTAACAGTTGCGGCATCTACAAACCTTGGCTTTGGCGGTCATGATGCTTGCGTAGTATTTAAGAAAATCTAATTCGGAAGGGCTGTACTTATGTATTCTAAAAACGATGTTAAAGAATTTATTGAAATGCTTGAAGGCTCATCACTTTCTGTGCTTGAAATAAAAAACGGCGACGGCTCTGCTATCCGTCTTGAAAAGGCTGCTTGCGCTGCTCCTGCTGTTGTAATGCAGGCAAATGCTCCTGCTGCCGCACCTGTTCAGGAAACTGTTCAGGCTGCACCTGCCGCTCAGCCTGCTCCTGCTGTTGAGGGCAAAACAATTAATTCACCTATCGTAGGTGTATTTTACGCTGCTCCGTCACCTGACAGCAATCCTTATGTTTCTGTCGGTCAGAAAATTGCAAAGGGCGACACAATCTGCATAGTTGAGGCTATGAAGTGTATGAACGAAATCCAGTCAGAGCTTGACGGTGAGGTTACTGAGGTTCTTGTAAAGGACGGCGACCTTGTTGAGTACGGTCAGCCTCTGTTCAGAGTTAAATAAGGAGTTACAATGAATCAGGAAGAAATAAAAAAGATATTACCGCATCGTGACAATATGCTGCTTGTTGAAGAGGCAGAGAAGATTGACGATGTAACCTCAAAGGGTAAATATACAATTAAGGGTGACGAGTTCTTTTTACAGGGACATTTTCCGGGCAATCCTGTTGTTCCGGGTGTTATCCTCTGCGAAATGATGGGACAGTCTGCCTGCTGTCTGCTCGCAGATAAGGTTAAGGACTGCACACCGTTCTTTACAAAGATGAACAATGTAAAGTTTAAAAATCAGGTTAAGCCCGGCGACACTCTTGAGAGCGTATGTACTCTTACAAAGAGCAGAGGTGCGTTCTACTTTATAGATGCAAAAGGCTATGTTGACGGCAAACTTTGCGTAAGTGCCGAGCTTTCTTTTGCACTTGTTCCGAACAATAAGTAATTTACTGCAAATTTTCTTTTGGAAGTGATAAAATGTTTTCAAAAATACTTATAGCCAACCGAGGAGAAATTGCAGTAAGAATTATTCGTGCTTGTCGAGAAATGGGTATCAGTACGGTTGCAATCTATTCTGAGGCTGATAAAAACGCAATGCATGTTCAGCTTGCAGACGAAAGCTATTGCGTTGGCGGCAGCAGAGTTGCCGACAGCTATCTTAATATGCCGGCTATACTTACCGTTGCCATAGAAAGCGGCGCACAAGCCATTCACCCCGGCTATGGCTTGCTCTCAGAGAATGCAAAGTTTGTATCTCTTTGTGAGCAGTGCAACATAAACTTCATTGGCCCTACATCGGATATGATTAAATTACTCGGTGATAAGGACAACGCAAGAAAAACTATGCGTGCCGCAGGTGTTCCCGTAACACCCGGCTGCGATATTATAGAAGACCCCGTAAAAGCCAGAGAAGAGGCGGAAAAAATCGGATTTCCTCTGCTTATTAAGGCTCGTTCGGGCGGCGGCGGAAAGGGTATCCGCAGAGTTGACTGCATAGAGCAGTTTGACGAGGCTTTTGCGGCTGCGTCTTCAGAGGCTCAGTCTGCCTTTGGTGACGGCGCTTGCTATATGGAAAAATTTATTCATCCGGTAAAGCACATTGAAATGCAGCTTTTAAGCGACAAATACGGCAATGTTATTTGCCTTGGTGAAAGAGAATGTTCTGTTCAGCGTAAAAATCAGAAGATGATTGAGGAAAGCCCAAGCCCTGCACTTGATGACAGAACCCGTAAGGAAATGATGAAAGCGGCTGTAAAGGCGGCAAAGGCTGTAAATTATGTCAATGCAGGTACGGTGGAGTTTTTGCTCGATATGGACAATAACTTCTACTTTATGGAGATGAATACTCGTCTTCAGGTTGAGCATGGCGTTACAGAAATGGTAACGGGTCTTGACATTGTTCAGTGGCAGATAAGAATTGCGGCAGGCGGAAAGCTGACAAGAACACAGGACAGCATTTTTACACATGGAAATGTTATTGAGTGCCGTATAAATGCCGAAGATCCTGAGCATGGTTTCAGACCGAGCTGTGGCAGAATAAAGCGACTTCATATTCCGGGCGGTTCGTTTGTGCGCTTTGATACAGCTATATTTCAGGATTATTTTATTCCGCCTTACTATGATTCGATGATCGGCAAGCTGATTGTTCAGGCACGAAGCCGAGAGCTTGCTATAAGAAAGATGAAAATGGCTCTTTCTGAGCTTACCATTGACGGAATTGACATCAACCGTGACTTGCTTGCCGAGATTTTATCGGATGAGCAGTTTGTCAGCGGAGAATATACTACTGACTTTATGCTTGACTTTGAAAAAAAGCATAAGGACGGAAAGAAGTAATAGGCTATGGATTTATTTGCTTTTGTAAAACCGAAAAATGAGCTTGAAAATCAGCCTGAGGAGCAGACCAATGTGCCGTTTGTTCCTGAGGAGATGTGGACAAAATGCCCTAAGTGCGGCACTATGCTGCTCACAACAGATATGGAAGAGAATTTCCGTGTCTGCACAAAGTGCGGTCATCACTTTAGAATGAACGCTAAGCAGAGAATTGCACTCCTTGCGGATGACGGCAGCTTTTGCGAGCATGACGCTGATATGGAAAGCAAAAATATTCTCGATTTTCCCGGCTATGACCAAAAGCTTGAGAAAGCAAGAGCCACAGGCTCAAAGGAATCCGTAATGTGTGGCGAATGTAAGATCGGCGGAATTGAAGCAGTGCTTTGTGCAATGGACTCTGATTTTATGATGGGCAGTATGGGTACAGTAACAGGTGAAAAAGTTACTCGTGCTTTTGAATATGCTACCGAACACGCACTTCCGGTTATAGTTTGCACTGTGTCGGGCGGCGCTCGTATGCAGGAGGGTATCCTATCGCTTATGCAAATGGCTAAAACTTCGGGTGCGGTTAAGCGCCACAGTGATAACGGTCTTTTATACATAACTGTTCTTACAGATCCTACCACCGGCGGCGTAACTGCGTCTTTTGCAATGGAGGGCGACATTATCCTTGCCGAGCCGGACACCCTTGTAGCCTTTGCAGGTCCGAGAGTAATTGAGCAGACGCTCCGCCAAAAATTGCCTAAGGATTTCCAGACCTCTGAATTTGTAATGCAGAAAGGCTTTGTTGATGCTGTTGTAAGCAGAAATAAGCTGAAGTCTACACTTGTAAAATTGCTTAAAATGCACGGATACGGGGAGGTGTCGGAATAATGACAGCATATGAAAAGGTTATGGCGGCACGAGATGCCAACAAGCTCACAACTGTTGATTACATAAATCATATGTTTGGCGACAGCTTTTTTGAACTGCATGGCGACAGAAGATATTCCGACGACAAGGCTGTTGTGGCAGGACTTGCTATGCTCCATGATATGCCTGTAACTGTAATCGGAATTGAAAAGGGAAGAAACACAAAGGAGCGTATGGAGCGCAACTTCGGTCAGGCTCACCCTGAGGGTTACAGAAAGGCTCTCAGACTTATGAAACAGGCTGAAAAGTTCCACCGTCCTGTTTTGTGCTTTGTAGATACCAGCGGTGCATATCCGGGAATCGGCGCAGAGGAAAGAGGACAGGGACAGGCTATTGCCGAGAACCTTATGGAAATGATGACTCTAAAAACACCCGTACTTACAATTGTTGTAGGTGAGGGCGGCAGCGGCGGTGCGCTTGCACTTGCGGTTGCCGATGAAGTGTGGATGATGGAAAATTCCGTTTATTCCGCAATTTCACCCGAGGGCTGTGCGTCTATTCTTTGGAAAGACAGTACAAAAGCTCCGCAGGCTGCCGAGGCACTCAGACTTACAGCTCAGGACCTTTTTGATTTGCATGTAATTGAGCGTATCATCAGAGAGCCGAGAGCCGAGGACGCAGCTATGTTTGAGAGTTTAAAGCTGTTGATTGAGAGAACTTTTGAAAAAAATCTTGCACTTACCGATGAAGAGCTTACAAATGCTCGCTATGAAAGATTCAGAAGAATCGGTACTAATCTGTAATTGCGTTTAACCGCCTGCTTTGCAGGCGGTTTTTTTGTGGAAATTTTGAGAAGTTGTTTGAATGTATGGGTGTGGATTAACTTATTTTCGGTCGGGTAACAGAGGCAGAAAAGAGCAATGTTTCTGTCACGAATATAAGAGTTTGGTCAACCTTTTCAAAGGTTGTGGGTGTGGGCAACGCCCATAAAACTTTAATCTATTGCAAATTTTAATAGCCAAACGGCAAGCCTTTTGGCGGCTTGAACATAATGGAGAAAGCCTTTTAATTGCGTAAGCAAAAATATGGCAGAAAGATTATTTTATAAGTTTGTTGCCTGTAAACTACTTATGCACTATAATAAAATGCCTACCATTCCGCTTTTCTTTTGCGTGAAAAGAAAAGCTCCAAAAGAAAGCACGCTTAAGGTGAAAGGGATTTCGAGTCCCTTTCCTCTTAAGTATCCCTTTTCCTTAGACGACCAAGGTCAGTGACCTTGGAACCTCTGACTTTTATTTCCCTGATAAAATTTGTACTTGGCAAAATAAGTCTTTTAATTATTTCCCTTTCAAAAATTATCACTTTTTTTAAACTAAACTTTATAACCTACAATGCACATTAATGGATTATATACCGACAATTTTTTGCTTATACCAATTTTATACGATTTTATTCGTCAATTATTTTTATAATTACTTTATCGAAAAAAGAAAATTTGCTTTTGTGGTATTATTAAAATAATATGATTTTTACGGGAGGACGAGCTACTATGTCAGGCGTAATCAGAATTTTTGTAGAAAAAAGAGATGGCTTTAATGTTCTTGCAAAGCAGACTTTGTGGGACATTCGCCACAACCTTGGTATGAGAAATGTTACCGACCTTCGATACATTATGAGATATGATATTGAGGGACTTTCACTCGACGAGTACAATGCGGCAAAGGGCACTATTCTTTCAGAGCCTAATGCAGATGTTATTTACGAGGAAACACTTCCTGTTGAGGACGGCTGGAAGGTATTTGCTATGGAATATCTCCCCGGTCAGTATGACCAGCGTGGCGACTCTGCCGAGCAGTGCGTACAGCTCCTTACTCAGGGCGAGCGCTGTAAGGTGCTTACAGCAAGAGTTGTTGCCGTAACAGGCGATATTTCAGACGATGACCTCAAGAAGATTGAGGATTACCTCATTAACCCTGTTGAGAGCCGTCTTGCATCTCTTGAAAAGCCACAGACACTCGACATTGCAACTCCTGTTCCTGCCGATGTTAAGCGTGTAGAAGGCTTTATAAAGTTTAACGACGAGGAAATGGAAAAGTATTACGGCTCAATGGGCTTTGCTATGACATTGTCAGACCTTAAGTTCTGCCGTGACTATTTCAGAGATACAGAAAAGCGTGACCCAAGTGTAACAGAGCTTCGTGTTATTGACACATATTGGTCTGACCACTGCCGTCACACAACTTTCCTTACAAAACTTGAGAAAATCGAAGTTGAAAAGGCAGCTCTCGGTTCGGTAATCGAGGACGCTCTCAATGAGTATTATGCTACCCGTGACGAGGTTTACGGAAAAGATACAAAGAGAATCGTATCTCTTATGGATATGGCTCTTATCGGTATGAAGTCACTTAAGAAAAAAGGTCTTATTCCTGACCTTGACGAGAGCGAAGAGATTAACGCTTGCTCAATCGAAGTTCCAGTAACTATTGACGGCAAAACAGAGCAGTGGCTCGTTCAGTTTAAGAATGAAACCCATAACCACCCGACAGAAATCGAGCCGTTCGGTGGCGCTGCAACCTGCCTTGGCGGTGCTATCAGAGATCCGCTTTCAGGCCGTTCTTATGTATATCAGGCAATGCGTGTTACAGGTTCGGGCGATCCGACTATTCCTGTAAAGGATACAATGCCCGGTAAGCTCCCATCAAGAAAAATTACAACAGGTGCGGCTAACGGTTACAGCTCATACGGCAACCAGATCGGTCTTGCAACAGGTCAGGTTACAGAGCTTTATGACAGCGGCTATGTAGCAAAAAGACTTGAAATCGGCGCAGTTATCGGCGCATCACCAAAGGAAAATGTAATTCGTGAAGTTCCGCTCCCTGATGATATTATCGTACTCTTAGGCGGCAGAACAGGTCGTGACGGCTGCGGTGGTGCAACAGGTTCGTCAAAGGCCCACACAGAAAGCTCTATTGAAACCTGCGGTGCAGAGGTTCAAAAGGGTAACCCACCAACAGAGCGTAAAATTCAGCGCTTGTTCCGCAATCCTAAGGTTGCTAAACTCATTAAGAGATGTAATGACTTTGGTGCAGGCGGTGTGTGCGTTGCTATCGGCGAGCTTGCCGACGGTCTTGCAGTTGACCTCGACAAGGTAACAAAGAAATATGACGGCCTTGACGGTACAGAGCTTGCTATTTCAGAGAGCCAGGAGAGAATGGCTGTTGTGCTCGACAAAAAGGATGTTGAAACCTTTATTGCTGAGGCAGAGAAAGAAAACCTTGAGGCAACAGCGGTTGCTGTCGTTACAGAAAGCCCAAGACTTACAATGACATGGAGAGGCGACAAGATTGTTGACCTCAGCAGAGAATTTTTGAATACAAACGGTGTAACTCAGCTTTCATCAGCTTATATCACAGCACCAAAGGCAGAGGATTGTTACCGCAACGCATGTCCGACTGTATTAAAAGATATGCCTGCCGACAAGGCACTTGAAGAAAATATGGCTCGTCTTGAGGTTTGCTCACAGATTGGTCTTTCAGAGCGTTTTGACGCATCTATCGGTGCAGCAACAGTAATTATGCCGTTCGGCGGTAAAAATCAGCTTACTCCGCAGGAGGCTATGGCTGCCAAGATTCCGCTTGAAAAGGGCGAAACAGACGATGCCACAGCAATGAGCTACGGCTTTATTCCGGGTGTTTCACGCTGGAGTCCGTTCCATGGCTCAGCATATGCAGTAGTTGAGTCACTCTCAAAACTTCTTGCTATCGGTGCCAACCCACTTACAGCCCGCCTTACATTCCAGGAATATTTTGAAAGATTAAAAGATGTACCGGAGCGTTGGGGTAAACCTGCCGCTGCACTTCTCGGTGCAATGGAAGCACAGCTTAAACTCGGTATTCCGTCAATCGGCGGTAAGGACAGTATGTCGGGTACATTTGAAACAATTGATGTTCCGCCAACACTCGTTAGCTTTGCCGTTGCCATGACAAAGGCAAGCAAGACAGTATCAGCCGAGTTCAAAAATGTAGGTTCAAAGGTTATTTATGTACCTGTTCCTGAAAATAAAGAAACTCTTATGCCTGATTGGGACAAGCTTATCGCAATGTACAAGGCTGTTTACAAACTCTTTGACGAGGGCAAGGTGCTTTCTGCATCTGTTGTTAAAGAGGGCGGTGCGGCCGCAAGCGTATGTAAGGCTTGTTTCGGTAACGGCTATGGATTTAAATTTACAAATAAACTCACAAATGACGAGCTTTTTGCTCCGCTTTCAGGTTCACTTGTTCTTGAGCTTGCAGACGGTGCGGAACTTGACAACAGTGTAGTAAGCTATGATCTCGGTACAGTTACAGACGACGGCAAGGTTACAGTAAACGGTGCTGCTGTTGATGTAAATACACTTATCGAAAAGTGGACTGCTCCGCTTGAAAAGGTATTCCCGACAAAGGCAGAGTGCCCTGAAATTGCGGTTGATATTCCGCTCTTTACAGAGAGAAACACAAGTTCACCTGCAATTAAGACTGCTAAACCTACAGTATTTATCCCTGTATTCCCGGGTACAAACTGCGAGGTTGACTCTGCAAGAGCTTTTGAAAAAGCGGGCGCAAATGTTGAACTCCTTATCGTAAAGAACCTTACATCCGCTCATATCGAAGAAACAATCAAGGCTATGGAGAAAATCATTTCTAAGTCACAGATGATTATGTTCCCGGGCGGTTTCTCCGGCGGTGACGAGCCTGACGGTTCAGGTAAGTTTATTGCTACTACTTTCCGTAATCCAAGAATTGCGAACGCTGTAAATGAGATGCTCAAGAACCGTGACGGTCTTATGCTCGGTATTTGCAACGGTTTCCAGGCACTTATCAAACTCGGTCTTGTACCTTACGGCGAAATCAGAGAGCTTAAGCCGACAGACCCGACACTTACATTCAATACAATCGGCAGACATATCTCTCATATGGCTTACACAAGAGTTACTTCCGTTAAGTCACCTTGGTTTGCAAGTGTAAATGCAGGCGATGTATTTGCTATTCCTGTGTCGCACGGTGAGGGCAGATTTATGGCTGACGAGGCAACAGTTAAGATGCTTGCCGAAAACGGTCAGATTGCTACACAGTATGTTGACCTTAACGGCAACCCAAGTGCAGACATTACATATAATGTAAACGGTTCCGTATGCGCTATCGAGGGTATTACTTCACCTGACGGCAGAATCTTAGGAAAAATGGGACACAGCGAAAGAAAGGGCGACAGCCTCTACAAGAATGTTCCGTTTGCAAAGGATCAGCTTATCTTTGAAAGCGGCGTTAAGTATTTTAAATAATTTGATTTAAAAAGTAAAAATTCAGGTCAACTCTTTTTAAAGGGTTGACCTGAAATTTATATTTATAAAACTCAACTTTGTGTGACAACAGCAATTCAGCAAATCATTGACATTAAAACCGAGCGGTTAAATCAAATTTCAGATTTAACCGCATTTTTGTTATTTGCTTGACATATGGTGCAATATAATATATTATAGATGTAATAATTTGGCAATATGGCATTTAATAAAGGAGTAAATAATTATGGCTTATTGTAAAAAATGCGGTAAAAACATACCTGACGGCGCAACCTTTTGCTCGTATTGCGGTACACCTGTTTATGACACCGAGTCGCAGGCTCACACTCAGCAACACCAATATGGCACACAATACAACGGCTTTATGAATCCCGATGATTTAACAGCGGAGTTTGACCCAATGGATATAAAGCAAAACAAGGTTATGGCAGTGCTTGCTTATTTAGGCTTGCTTGTACTTGTACCTATATTTGCGGCAAAAAACTCAAAATATGCAAGATTTCACGCATCTCAAGGCTTAAATATTACGATTATTTATTTTGCTCAGCTCATAATTTATTATGTATTGTCTATAATTATAAGAATGATATTTTGGGGTACAGGCATTTTCGGAACAGGCGGAATTTTCATTGCATTTCTCAATATAATAAATACAATTATTTCACTTATACTATGTGCGTTTGCAATTTACGGCATTGTAAACGCAGTGCAGGGCAAATGCAAAAAGCTCCCGATTATCGGAAAGTTTGACATCCTCGGCAAATTTATGAAATAATATTTTAGATGAATAAAAGCACCGCACAATTTGCAGTAAGCTGTTGTGCGGTGCTTTTATTATGTGAGATTTTAATAATTATGATTTAACGCAGAAAGTTTAGTGTTATAAACAAAAAATTCAGGTCAACCCTTTTTAAAGGGTTGCGGGTTTGGGCAGAGCCCATAAAAGTTTTCTTTATAACAAATTTGCAGGCGCAAAAAGCTTTGCTGTTTGCGTGTTAAGAAAAATGTTTGAAAAACGGGCGACAGCCATTAAGAAGCAATAATCAAAAAAGCTCCGTCAGCGCTATGCGTTGACGGAGCAAATTTTATAAGAATTTTTCTTGTTGCTGTCGCAAATTTAAAGGCGAGCACCGTTATGTTCCAGCCGCCAAAAGGCAATCCGTTTGGCTATTAAAATTTGCGATAGCATAAAGTTTTGTGGGCGTTGCCCACACCCACAACCTTTGAAAAGGTTGTGGACAGTTTTTTATTTTTAGGATTTTGCAACAAAACCTAAAATAAGTAAATCCCTAATATTATTTAATAATCATTCTTACGCAGCCGTAAATACCTGCGTCATTGCCGAGGTCTGCGAGCTTAAAGAATGTGTTTTTGCAAGCGTGGAATGCAAATTCCTGATAGTATTCCTGTACCTTTGTGATAAGGAAATCGCCTGCCTTCGACATTCCTCCTCCGATAACAAATACCTGCGGATTTACTACACAAGCAACAAGTGAAAGTCCCTTTGCAAGAATTTTTGCTGTTTCGTCTACCATCTTGTTTGCAACTTCATCACCGAGCTTTGCTGCGTCAAAAATTGCCTTTGCTGTGAGTTCAGGGGTGTTTCTGAGTACAGTTTCGTCATCGTGCTCTTCAAGGTATTTCTTTGTTACTCTTGCAATACCTGTTGCCGACGCATACTGCTCAAGACAGCCATGGTTACCGCAGCCGCAGGTTTCGGTTTCTCTTTCTTTAACACGAAGATGACCAATCTCACCTGCCGCACCGTCACTGCCCGAAATAATCTTTTCGTTAATGATTACACCGCCGCCAACGCCTGTGCCGAGAGTTACCATTACAAGGTTTTTGTAGCCCTTACCGCCGCCTTGCCACATTTCGCCAAGTGCCGCAACATTTGCATCGTTGCCGACCTTAACTTTAAAGCCTGTTTTTCTTTCAAGCTCAATAGCTACATTAAATACGCTCCAGCCGAGGTTTACGCACTTGTAAACTGTACCGTCATCACCGACAGGGCCGGGCACGCCAACGCCGATACCCTCAACCTCTTTTTCGCTAATGCCCTCTTCGGCAAGCTTTGCGGCAACTGCCTCTGCAATGTCGTTGAGAATGTAAGTTCCGTTTTCCTCTGTTCTGGTAGGAATTTCCCATTTTGCAAGCAGCTTGCCTGTTGTTTCAAACAAACCAATTTTTATTGTTGTGCCGCCTATATCAACACCAAATGCATATTTTTTCATTTTTTACTCCTTTCAAGTAGGTAAAATATTTAATTAGGTAGATATACTATAATTTTAGTATTTTAAGGGCTTTTTGTCAATATAAATTAACAGTTTTGATTAAATTTTTGCAAAATTAGGCATATACATTTGTGTAAATTTTGTTGTAATTTAAGGCTGAGGTGTGATATAATAACATTAATATATTTTTTAACAGGTGAGGTATAATATGGATAAAAAGCTTACCGTAATTAAGGTGGGTACTTCAACCCTTACATATGAAAACGGAAAAATCAATTACCGCCGCATTGAATCGCTCTGCAAGGTTATTGCAGATTTGCAGAACAGCGGCGAGCAGATAATACTTGTATCCTCGGGCGCTATCGGCGTAGGAATGGGCAAGGCAGGACTTTCGGTTCGCCCTACAGAAACCAAGAAAAAGCAGGCGCTTGCGGCAATCGGTCAGTGCGAGCTTATGTTTATGTATGACAAGCTATTTGGCGAATACAACCACTCGGTTGCACAGATACTTTTAACACGCTATGCCGTAGAAACCGAGCAGAAAAGGCAGAATGTAATCAATACTCTTGATGAATTGCTTGATATGAATATTATCCCTGTAATCAACGAAAACGATACGGTTGCCATTGATGAACTTGAGGGCAACAACTTTGGCGATAACGATATGCTTTCCGCCATTGTTGCGGGTCTTGTCGGTGCGGATAAACTTGTTATTCTTACAGACATAGACGGTCTGTACGACGATAATCCACGCACCAATCCAAGCGCTAACAAACTTGATGTTGTGGGCAGAATTTCTCCCGAAATTTTTGAAATGGCGGCAGGCACAGGCTCAAACAGAGGTACGGGCGGAATGATTACAAAACTGCACGCAGCGGATTATGCAACTAAGCGTGGGGTAGAGTGCCACATTGTAAACGGTGCAAATCCGAATGTACTTTACTATGTATTTGACGGAATGAATGTGGGAACAAAGTTCCTTGCAAGAAAGGAAAACTGATATGACACAGCTTGAAATTATGGGTGCAAATGCAAAAGCCGCATCAACATTTTTGCGTACGGCAGGCAGTAAAAAGGACGATGCGCTTTTAGCCATTGCCAAGGCACTGAGAGATAACGCAGATGAAATTATAAAGGCAAATCAAATTGACCTTGAAAACGGCAAAAACGCAGGTCTTACCGATTCGCTCCTTGACAGATTAAGGCTTACTTCTGAGCGTATTAACGGTATGGCAGAGGGAGTGGAGCAGGTAGCCGCACTTGCCGACCCTATCGGAAATGTGCTTGAGGGCAGAACCTTAAAGAACGGACTTGCTATTGAAAAGGTAAGAGTACCGATGGGCGTTATCGGCATTATATTTGAGGCTCGTCCTAATGTTACCTCAGACGCTGCGGCGCTTTGCCTAAAGGCCGGCAGTGCGGTAATTCTGCGTGGCGGTAAAGAGGCTATAAATTCAAACCTTGCAATTTCAGAGATTATGAGAAATGCCATTGAAAGCGTTGGCTTTCCAAAGGATTGCATCGCACTTGTTAAGGACACTTCAAGACAGAGCGCAACCGAGCTTATGCAGCTTTCGGATTACCTCGATGTGCTTATTCCTCGTGGCGGCGCAGGTCTTATTCGCTCCGTTGTTGAAAATGCGAAAGTGCCTGTAATCGAAACAGGTGTGGGCAACTGCCACATTTTTGTTGACGAAAGTGCAGATGTTGATATGGCGGCAAGCATTATTTTTAATGCCAAAACCTCTCGTCCGTCTGTATGCAATGCGATAGAAACTATACTTGTTCACAAGAACATTGCCGAAAAGGCTTTGCCTGAAATTAAAAAATTACTCGACACAAAGAATGTAGAGCTTAGAGGCTGTGAAACCACAAGAAAAATCCTCGGCAACAGCGTTATATCTGCCACCGAGGAGGACTATGCAAAGGAATTTTTAGACTATATTCTTGCGGTTAAGGTTGTAGACAGCATTGATGACGCTATAAATCACATTGCAAAATACAGCACAGGTCACAGCGAAAGCATAATTACAAATGACTACAACAATGCAAATAAATTTACCGCCTGCGTTGACTCGGCAGCAGTGTATGTAAATGCGTCAACCCGTTTTACAGACGGCGGAGAGTTCGGACTTGGCGCAGAAATCGGCATTTCTACCCAAAAGCTCCATGCAAGAGGCCCTATGGGACTCAACGAGCTGACAAGCTGCAAATATATAATCAGAGGCAACGGTCAGATCAGATAATTACATTAACAGATACATTAAGGCAAGCAAAAGTGACGGGTCGGCTTTTTCGCCTGAAAGCAGCAGCAACAACAGGAGTATTAAACTTTGCTCTTTGTCGGCGAGCAGAAAATCTACAAGGCTTTTTTGCGTACCCTGCGGTTTAATTTCTCCTTTTGGCTCGGTCTTTGGAGGAATGTTATCGGATTTTTGCTCAGGCGGTTTAGGCTTTTTTTCTCGCTCATATGGCTCGGAGCGTGTGCGCATTTGCTTTGCTCGGCGCAAAGCCTCTTCTTCAAAAGACGCCATATAATCATCACCTCCATGGGTGGCAGTTTGCAAATAAAGCCTTTTCATTCAAGCTGTTGTTTGTTTTGCAAAAGCTATAATTTTAGCATTTGCGATTAGCTGTATTAAAGAAAGTTTACATCTTTTAGCAGTGGTAATATTTTAAATAATTTCAGCATTTTTTCGGCTTTGTCGAGCTTTTCCTGCCGTTCACAAGACAAAAACGGTCGCAGAGCGTTTAAAAGCCTTGTGGTGTTATCTTCAGATCCGATTGATTTAATGGTCGGAAGAATTTTAAAAAGACTTTTGGTTATGTCATCATTTAAAAGCTCGTTAGGCAATGAAAGCTCTTTTTTATTTTCAGTCGGCTTTGGCTTTTCGGGAGTGTTTCCTGCAAGACCAAGCTGCTCGCCAAGGCTTTGCACCTGTCGCAAAGCCTCGGGATTGCTGAGTATTTCATTTATTTTATCCTGAATATCTGCCATGGTGGGTTTTATTTCCCCTTTCTCAGCATTTCTATGATTGCTTTTGCCTGCGGACTTTCCAAAAGCTCCTTTGTCTTTTGTGGGTCGCTCAAAATTTCATTAGCCATTTTTTGAGTTTTGCTGTCGGCATTTTTAAAAATCCCGTTTGCATTGCCCTTTTGTGCGGCGGATTTCAGCTCGTTTTCAGACAGGTTGAGCTGCTGCGACATCTGTTTAAGTATATTCTGCATGTTTTTATTATCATCCATATAAACACCTCAGATAATAGTATGCATAATCACATTTTTTTATAACACTTAGCTTTAATTTACGGAGGTAAGTATGAGAATATTGGTTTTATCAGACACTCATGGCGATTTTAACAGAATGATGAAAGCTGTTACAGAGCAGCCGACTGCCGAGGTGATTATTCACTGCGGTGACGGCGAGGAACAGGTAAACTATTTAAAGCAGACTATAAAGGATAAAATGATTGTAGGCGTTCGTGGCAACTGCGATTGGGGCAGTAGGCTGCCTGCAACCGAAACCTTGAGAATAAACGGAAAAACAATTTTTATCACCCATGGACATTTGTATAATGCAAAGACGGGACTTTACACTATTATGTGCGCCGCAAGAGAGGCAAAGGCAGATATTCTTTGCTTTGGTCACACACATTCTGCACTTTCTATGTATGAGGACGGACTTTATGTACTCAACCCCGGCAGCTGCGGCGGATATATGGCAAGCTATGGTATAATTGATATTACCGACAACGGTGAAATTGTTACCAATACGGTAGCTGTAAAATGATTTTTGTAGCATTATAAGATATTTTGTGTTATACTATAAAAGGTTGGGAGGCGATAGGTTGAATTTTGAAGGATTTGATTTTTTTGAAAATGATGAAAATCTAAAGCAAAGGATAGAAAGCCTTTATTCGCAAAACAGACAACCTCACGCCATAGTGATTGAGGGCGCAGTTGAGCAAAGGTGCGAGAAACTTGCCACTTTCCTCACGATGAGGGCAGTGTGTCGTGCCGAAAACAAGCCATGTGGAAAGTGCGAGCAGTGCATTAAGGCGAGGGAGCAGGCGCACCCTGATATTTACTATGCTCAGCCTGAGAAAAAATCGCAGATTTATTCTATTGAGCAAATGCGAAGTATTATTGAAAATGCAAGTATCCGCCCCAATGAGGCCGATATTAATATATTTGTGTTTCGCAGTGCAGAAAAAAGATTGACACCTGTTGTGCAAAACTCATTTTTGAAATTGCTTGAAGAACCGCCGCAGAATTGCCTGTTCTTGTTGCTTTGTCAAAATTCAAGAGGATTGCTCAACACTGTTTTGTCACGATGCACCGTTATAAAGATAAAGGGCGAGCCGAATTTTTATGAGGACTCGCTTGACCTTGCGGTAGAGGTGGCAGAGGGAACAATAGCGCCGAGCGAATGGCAGCTGCTTGCAGCGCTTTCACAATTTTCCGACAGGAAAAAGGCGGACGAAACACTTGCGATTCTTACCGAGATTTTCAGAGATTGCATAGCGGTTGTAAATGGAATAGATACGATAATGAATAAGCAGCTTGCAGAAAAGCTTAGCAAAAGAATAACAACGGGTATGGCTTTGCAGCTTGTGGAAGTAACCGAGCTTGCAAGGCGAAAAATACCGCAAAATGTAAATATGGAATTACTTTCCGCATTTTTGTGCGGAGAGTACAGGAGGATAATATGGCAGAGGTAATCGGAGTCAGATTTAAAGAAGTGGGGAAAGTGTATTACTTTGACCCGCTTGACAATAAGCTGAATGCCGGCGATATGGTAATTGTAGAAACCGCAAGAGGTCTTGAGTGCGGTAAGGTTGCCACACCAAACAAAACCGTATCTGATGAGGAGCTTGCGTATCCGCTCAAGCCGCTTATCAGAATAGCAACCGAAAACGACCTTCGTCACCTTGAGGAGAACAAGCTCAGGGAGAGGGAGGCTTACAAGATTTGCGAGCAGAAAATAGCAAATCATAAGCTTGAAATGAAACTTGTCAGCGTTGAATGTACTTTTGACAACAGCAAAATTTTGTTTTACTTTACCGCAGACGGCAGAGTGGATTTCAGAGCGCTTGTAAAAGACCTTGCGTCTGTATTCAGAACAAGAATTGAGTTACGACAGATTGGCGTGCGTGACGAGGCAAAAATGCTTGGCGGACTTGGCGTGTGCGGAAAGCCGTTTTGTTGCGCAAGTTTTATGGGCGAATTTCAGCCTGTATCAATTAAAATGGCAAAGGAACAGGGACTTTCGCTTTCGCCTGTTAAAATTTCAGGCACTTGCGGCAGACTTATGTGCTGTTTGAAATACGAGCAGGAGGCATACACTGACTTGCTCAAGAAAACCCCTAAGGTGGGCGCAATAGTAAATACACCTGACGGCAAGGGTCTTGTGGTTGAAAATAACCTCATTGCCCGTACGCTCAAGGTTAAGCTCAACAACACCCCGCCCGAAGCTCCGGCAAAAACCTTTAATGTAAAGCAGTGCAAAATTGTTAAGGACGGCTACATTAAGGTAGATAAGGAAGAAATGGAAAAATTAAAGGGGTTAGAATAAACTAACTAAAAAATTTCTTTGGAAATAATTATTTTTGAAAAATCTTCTAAAAATATTGCAATTTTAAAAATTTATGTTACAATATAGGTGTAATATTTCACAGGAGGTGTTTTTGAATGGCATACCAGATTAGTGATGAGTGCATCAAGTGCGGAGCTTGTGCTGAGGAGTGTCCTGTTGGCGCAATTTCTGAGGGCGATGACAAGTATGTTATTGACGCTGATGCTTGTGTAGAGTGTGGTTCTTGTGAGGCAACTTGCCCGGTAGGAGCACCGGCTCAGGCATAAGTTAAATACTTAAACAAATGAAAACGGCGAGGATTTATCCTTGCCGTTTTTTGTTGTCTAAATAAAAAAGGTTCTATGATAAATGTTGGTGTAATAATCCTATCTTAAAAATTTTATCAAGCTAAAAAGCCTTCCACTTTGTGATATGCACCCCAAAAGTTAGACACTTTTGGAGTGCATATTTTTATGGGGAAAATGACGGATGAAGTGTCGCCGTTTACGGCGCTTTTCTTAATCTAAGCTTTTATATATGAGAACTCTAATTTTTTCTGCGAAAAAGGCTAACCCTTTGTCGCTATGCGACATTTCCCTTTACAAGGGAATACCTCAAGGGGAAGCCTTGATAACTCTGTTCTTAACCCCAACTATTGACAAAGAACCGTTATTCTATAATATAATTACAACTATTTGTTTTCATTTAAAATCAGTGCTATTTTATCATTTTATGGGCTCTGCCCAAACCCGCAACCCTTTAAAAAGGGTTGACCTAAATTTTGGATTTATTAAACTAAACTTTATGTGCTAAACCATAATTTACCCTGACTATTGGCAAAAACAAAACAACGGCAGTCGGAAATTAATCCGACTGCCGTTATGCTTTAAAAATTATAAAGTTCCAAATTATTTAGCTGTATCATTTGTTGATGATGCAAGCTCGCCGCCCTCGATTACAAGCTGATCTTCGTAATCCTTACCATAGGTTTCGAGGAGTGTTGCCTCGTAGTCCTTGTGGAAGAAGTTTTCTTTACCGAGTGCTTTAATTTCATCGTTAATCCAGTTAAGGAGTGTATCGTTGCCCTTTGTTACGGCAGGAGCAATTGTGTCTGCTGAACCGAGCTCAGGAATACCTACAACAAAGTCACTGTTCTGATTTGCATATGCGATAACCTCTGTGTTATCGTTTGCCCAAGCTGCGCCGCTGCCGTTTTCAAGAGCTGTCTTTGCCTGTGCATATGCGTCATATTTCTGAAGTTTAATGTTAGGATAGTTCTTTGTGAGGTAGGTTTCAGCTGTTGTACCTGAAATAACAATCATATTGTCATTTTCGTTCCAATTATCAAGGCTTGTTACTGTCTTGCTCTTTGGTGATACAACACCGAGTGAAACGCTCATATAAGGAAGTGCAAAGTCAACCTCTTCTTTTCTCTCGTCTGTAACAGTAAAGTTTGCAAGAATGAGGTCTACCTTACCTGTCTGGAGGTATTCGATTCTGTTTGCAGCCTCAGTTGAAACAAAGTTTACCTTTACGCCGAGGTCCTCGCCAAGACGGTTTGCAAAATATACATCGTAGCCCTGATATTCGCCGTTTTCGTCAACATAACCGAATGGGTTTTTGTCGGAAAATACGCCGATATTGATTGTACCCGATGATTTGATTTCATCAAGTGTTCTAAAGCCGTTAGCGGTTGAATTGTCGTTTGAACTTGAGCAGCCTGCAAACACAGCTGTAACAACTAACACTGCAAGGATTGCTGAAATGATTTTTGTAATTCTTTTCATAATTAATCTCTCCTCTTTCTTAATGAAAATTTATTTAATTGAGTCAAACTCAAAAATATCAAGGAATTTCTTAGCTCTCTCGGTTTTCGGGTTTGTAAAGAAATCTTCGGGTTTGCCCTCCTCTACAATGTGACCGCCGTCAAAAAATACTATTCTGTCGGCAACCGCACGAGCAAACTGCATTTCGTGGGTAACAATAAGCATTGTTCGTCCCTGCTTTGCAATACCGAGCATTACATCGAGCACTTCTCTTACCATTTCGGGGTCAAGTGCGGCTGTAACCTCGTCAAAAAGCAAAATGTCGGGGTGCATACACAAGGCTCTTACTATTGCAACACGCTGTTTTTGACCGCCCGAAAGCTGTCGGGGGTAGCTTTTGCTTTTTTCACTGAGTCCTACCTTTTCAAGCAGCTCCTCAGCCTCTTTTTTAACTTCTTCTTTACTTCTTTTCTGCACTTTTGTAGGTGCAAGCAAAATATTATCCATAACGGTAAGGTGGGGGAAAAGCTCGTAATTTTGGAACACCATACCGATTTTCTGGCGAATTTCCGCTATATTTTTGCTTTTGCGGTCGATTAACTCGCCCTCAAAAGAAATTGTACCCTCCTGTATAGGCTCAAGACCGTTTATACATCGCAAAAAGGTACTTTTGCCACAGCCGCTCGGGCCGATAATTACAACAACCTCGCCTTGATTGACTGTCAAATTAATGCCGTCGAGTACGGTGTTGTCATCGTAACGCTTTGTAAGGTTTTCTATTTTTAACAGTTCCTGCGACATTTCCTCAGCTCCATTTCTTTTCAAGATGTTTTGCAACCATACTTATTGAGAAACATACTATAAAGTACATTATAAATACCACAAGGTACACGCCAAAAGCTGCGTTTGGACTTGTAGCTCGGTTTGCCTCAATAATCTGTTGTGCAACCTTTATAACCTCTACAACGCCAATCATAAGAATAAGGCTTGTAGTCTTTATCATTCTTGTAACAAGGTTGATTGAGAGTGGCAAAAGTCTGCGCACTGTCTGCGGAATAATTACATATAAATAGGTTTGCGATTTGCTCAGTCCGAGTGCAAGGCTGCTTTCAGACTGATGTTTTGGAATACTTATAATTGAGCCACGCACAAGGTCGCCCATTTCTGCAGTGCCCCAAAGTGTAAATACTATTACCGAGGCAACCTCGCCCGAAAGGTTAATTCCCATGGTTCTTGTTGCACCAAAGAACACAATGAAAAGCAACACAAGCTGCGGCATTATTCTTATAATTTCAAGATAAATTTTTGTTATAATTTTTATCGCCTTGTTTGGTATTGTCATTACAATGCCAAGCAAAATACCAAGCGGAATGCTAAGACCGACTGAAATAAGACTGATTTCAAGTGCAGTCCACAAGCCGCCCAAAAGGCGTATAAAGTTTGTTCCCTTAAACAGAACATCAATCCCCAAATCCGGCATATCTCAGTTTCCTTTCCAGCACACTTCCAAGTATAGAAACAGGCAATAATATAATAAGATAGAACACAACAAGCATAAACAGACATTCTGTTGTTTTGTAGTAAAGACCGATAAGGTCCTTTGCAACAAACATAAGGTCCATAAGGCTTACTGCGCTGAAAACACTTGTTTCTTTAAGCAAAAATATTACATTTGCCACAAATGGCGGCACGCTTGTAGAAAATGCCTGCGGCAGTATTATATATCTCATAATTTGCGGATGTTTCATACCAAGGCTGAGTGCGCTTTCTGTCTGAATTTTATCTACCGACTCAAGACCGCTCCTGAAAGCCTCTGCCATATAGCTGCCGCCCTGAAAAGCCAAACCGACATATCCTGCCATTTCCGAGCTTATCGGTACGCCTACCTTTGGCAGTGCATAGTAAATAAAAAACAGCTGAATAAGCAGCGGAGTGTTACGGGATATTTCAATATACACCGTTGCAATCTGCCTTAGTACAGGCACTTTGTAATACTGAACCAGCGAACAAAAAAGACCGATAACAATGGAAACGGCAATTCCTATAAGTCCGATTCTGAGAGTGAGCAAAGCAGCCTCTTGGTACAAAGGAAGATAGTTGAAAATAAATTCCCAATTCATTTTTTCACCTTTTTCCTAATCTCTTAACATTTTATGCACAGAATAATAAAAAGCATTAAAAAAGACCGAAGAACATATGCACTCCGGTCAGCAATTCTTTATCTGGCTTAAAACTTTTTTTCGGAGAGCATGGGAAATAAACACATACACACTGTGCACATGCAACAACAACACATGGAGCTTTTTACATATGAAAAAGGCTTTGTCATAATTGTTGTTCTCCTCTCAAAAAGTCCTATAAACCTAATAGGTTTTATATGTTCTGATAATACCATATTAATGGGAAAAAGTCAATATAAATGCGCTAATCCGTTAAAATTTTCACAAATTCTTGTAATAAATATCTACACCCAAGAACCTGTCAAATTTGAATCCTGCGTTTTTAATTCTTCCGCCAAATTCAAAACCAAATTTTTTGTGCAGATAAATGCTATGTTCGTTATCGCTTGTAATCAGTGAAACAATGGTTAAAAATCTGTTTTCGGTTTGCGCATAGCTTAGTGCGTACTCCATAAGCTGAGTGCCGATGTGCTTGTTTTGGCAATCTGCTTTTACATATACCGAAAGTTCTGCGGTGATGTCATATGCATCTCGCCGGCTGAATTGGGAGAGGGCAACATAACCTATTATATCGCCGTTATCCTCATATACCGCAAGCAAATACTTGCCTGTATGCTCGCTAAGCATATCGGCAAAATATTTGTCATCTCTTGGATTTATATCATAGGTAGCCGTAGTGTTTAGCACTGCGTAATTGTAAATATCTTTTATAGCCGACAAATCGTGTTCGGTGGCTTTTCGTATCATAAAAGGTTTTCTTTCTTAAATGCCTGCTCAAGGTCGGCAATAATATCTTCTGCATCTTCAATGCCGACGCTGAATCTGAAAAAGCCGTTGTGGAATTCTTCGGGATACAGGTACTGTCTTTCGTCGTTTTCTCCGAGGAAAACGATAAGGCTTTCATCGTGACCGAGAGAAACTGCCGAAGTTATGACATTCAAATGGCTTACAAATCTGTTATATGTATCATGGTCAGCCTTGAGTCCGAACGAAAGTACACCGCCAAAGCCGTTTGTCATCTGCTTTTTGGCAATTTCGTGGTTTGGGTGATCTTCAAGTCCCGGATATGCTACAAAGCTAACTCCCTTTACTGTTTTAAGATACTTTGCAACCTTAAGTGCATTTTCGTTGTGCTGTTTCATTCTGAGCGGCAAGGTAACCGCACCACGCATAATGAGCCAAGCGTTAAACGGACTGATTGTTGCGCCGAGGTTAATCTGCGACTGCGCTCTGATGATGTCGAGATACTCTTTTTTACCGATAATAGCACCGCCCATTGCGTCGCCGTGACCGTTGATATATTTCGTAAGGCTTTCAATCGAAAAGTCTGCGCCAAGCTCAACGGGTCTTTGGTTGTACGGAGAAGCAAATGTATTGTCAACAGATAACAGTGCATTGTTTTCGTGTGCAATGTCGGCAATAGCCTTGATGTCGGATATTGTAAGTGTAGGATTGCCCGGAGTTTCAATGTGAATAAGTTTTGTGTTCGGGCGAATTGCCTTTCTTACATTTTCGGGGTCTGATGTGTCCACGATAGTGGTTTCCACACCGAATTTATTGTTTAAAAGCTCGTTTAAGAGTCTGTAAACCGCAATGTATGTTACGCTTGAAAAAATAACATGGTCACCGCTTTTGAGTAAGGCAAAGAAAAGTCCCGATAAAGCGGCAACACCGCTTGCAAGCACCACGCAATCTTCGCCGCCCTCAAGGGATGCAACCTTTTCCTGCAGATACTGCTGATTAGAGCCGCCGTTTCTTGTATAAAGGTTTTTGCCTGCACTGCTCCAATTCAGGTCGCTTGGGTCATAGGGCAATTCATAGCTGTTTGCCATAGTTATAGGCCTCTTAATTGCTCCTGTTTCGCCGTCCACACCGTTGCCTGTATGTACGGCTCTTGTCTGAAAGCCTAAATTTTTTACATTCTTTTCGCTCATATTATCACCCTTCTGATTATAAATTTCCGTGTTTTCGTTTGATTTATTGAATAATACGGATTTAGGCAGGTAAAATGTTAATACTTACTATTCCTACCTGTAAAGTAGGTTTATTGTAACACCACACATTTTGTTTGTCAATAGTTTTGAGAAATCTTTTTGGAAATAATATAAAAGCTATCCTCTATGATGCTTGTTTCAGTTAATTAGAGGTGTTTGTTTTGCGTTGAAAAATTCATAAATTATTGGTGCTTTTGTAAAAATATACAAAAAATTTATGTTAATTTTTATAATATCCAATGTAAAAATTCGTATATACCACTATTTTTTAATGTGATTATTTATTATAATAATTTATAAGTGTTATTGTTTGCTGTGTTTTTGGGGGTGAATATTGCTTAGCAGGCAATTATTTAGAAACTTTTTGTGATTTTATGGTTTTTTAGGTTTTGAAATTAACATTTTACAGGAGGAAAAAGCGTGAAAGGGAATAAGAGAATAATCAGTGTGGCTCTTGCAGCAAGTATGTTGTTGCCTTGTTTTGCAACAGCTGCGGTGTCGGCAAATGCGGTAGTTGTATCAGATGAAAATTCGGTTTCTGCCGGCGATTACGATTTAATGGACAACATTCAGGACGGTGTAATTTTGCACTGTTTTAACTGGAAGTACAATGATATTAAGGCAGAATTAAATAATATTGCCGAGGCAGGTTTTACAACAATTCAAACTTCACCTGCACAGCCCGGCAGCGGAACCGGTACATGGTGGTGGTTGTATCAGCCGTTGGGATTTTATATAGGTACTAGCGAACTCGGTACAAAGGCAGAGTTGGAATCACTATGTAAAGAAGCCGAAAATTATGGTATCAAGGTAATAGTTGATGTTGTAGCAAATCATCTTGCAGGCGACCATTCAAGAATAGAAGATGATTTAAAGCCATCAAAGTATTGGCATACTTTTGGTGGTGGTATTAATTGGAAAAACAGATGGCAGGTAACGCACGGAGAAATCGGTATGCCTGATATCGCAACTGAAAATTCATATGTTCAGCAAAAAGTAGGAAAATATATGCAGGAATTAAAGTCAGTCGGTGTTGACGGTATTCGCTGGGACGCAGCAAAACATATTGGCGTTCCGAGCGAGGGCGATAATTTCTGGAGTTCGGTAACAAAGTATGGTTTATATAACTATGGCGAAATTCTTACCGGTCCTGATGACAGAGAAACCGGAAATGAAGATATAATGAAAGAATATACAGACTATATTACAGTAACCGACAGTAATTACGGTAAAACTCTGCGTGATTCATTTAATTCCGGTGATGCACCTGATTCGTCTGGAAACTGGTGCGATCGTGGTATTTCCTGCGATAAACTCATTTATTGGGCCGAAAGCCATGACACATGGTCAAATAACAAAGATTGGGGCTATTCAAATGATATGAGCCAAAATGTTATTGACCGTGCATATGCTGTTGCGGCAAGCCAAAATGAAGTAACGGCTCTTTATTTTTCTCGTCCGTCATCAAAAATTAAAGATAATATAAAAATCGGTGAAAAAGGCAGCACTCACTTTACAAGCAGTGAGGTTGCGGAAGTTAATAAATTCCACAATGCCATGAACGGAAAAGCCGATTGTTATAAAAAATCAAACGACTGCAGCGTAATTACCCGTAAAGACGGCGGTGCTGTTATTGTAAAAGGCAGCGGCAGCGGTAAGGTTTCTGTTGAAAACGGCGGTGGCTATGCAAAACCGGGTACATATGTTGACAAAATTTCCGGCAACACATTTACGGTTACTTCATCGTCAATCAGCGGTAAGGTCGGCTCAAGCGGTATTGCCGTTATTTATGAAGAAGAAAATCCTAAGCCAAAGGTAAGTGTAACTCCGGGTTCTTCTACATACGAAACGGAAACTTACACACTTACATTAAATACCAAGAACGCTGAAAGCTCGCAGTATTCCGTTGACGGCGGTAAATATCAGTCATTCACTGACGGTACGAAAATTACAATCGGCGCAGGTCTTGCGTACGGTACAAAGACAACAATCAATGTAAAGGCAAGCAACGCCAACGGTTCAGCCGATAAAACCTACATTTACACAAAGGTTGACCCGACATTAACTCAAAAAATTTACTTTGACAATTCATCTTATAACTGGTCAAATATATATGCTTATATTTATTCAGATGCAGTTTCTAATGCAAAATGGCCGGGCGAAAAAATGACTTTGGATTCTTCCACAGGTTATTATGTAATTGAAGTTTCAGATTCACTTGCAAACGGTGCGGTTATTTTCAGTGACGGCACAAACTCTGCAAGCAAGCGTTATCCTGCAGATTCAAAGCCGGGATTAAATCTCAACGGCACTACAAAGATATTCAAAGCAAATCACACTTTTGAAGATTATTATCCGCCTGTACCGACCCAAAGTACAACAGCACAACCTACTATGGCACAACCTACAACGGCACAGCCAACTACACCTCCTGCTGGAAGCGTACTTATCGGTGATACAAATCAGGACGGTAAAATTACAATCAACGATGTAACTGGAATTCAGCTTTACATCAATGAAATGATTACATTTAATCAGAAACAAAAGATTGCTGCCGATGTTGACGAAGACGGTTCTGTTGACATCAGAGATGCTACATACATTATGATGTACATTACAAATCAGCCAAGCAGTGAGGCTAAGGTAGGTCAATACACAGGAGGAATCACTCCGACACAGCCGACAACGGTTAAACCGACAACACAGCCTACTACAGCGCCGACACCGACAACCCAACCTACAACTTCATCTGTATCTGACAAATATACTATGACATTTACAGATAACTACAACTGGGGTAAAGTAAATTGCTACTATTGGTCTGACAGCAATACAAAAATGACATCATGGCCCGGAAAATCAATGACAAAGTCAACAACAAATGAATTAGGTCAGAGTGTTTATACCATTGATATTCCAAGCGACGCTACATATGTAATATTCAACAATGGCAGCAGTCAGACTGTTGATATTCCTGTTACAGGCAGTGCCGAGTTTTATATTTCGGGCAGTTCAAACGGAAAATATACCGTTAAAAACCGATAATTTTTAAAATTGCGTTGAAATAAAAAAATAAGAGTGATACAATAAAGCTGTCAGGTTTTATCAATCTGACAGCTTAATTGTAGTGTATATTTTTTAATCAGGAGTATTATTTATATTTATGGAGAATCAAATCGAAAAAAATATCGAGCATTTAAGAAATTCTCAACTTTTTCGTGGATTTACCGATGATGAAATTGAGAAATTTCTATATAATACTAAATTTAAAATTATTGAACTTAATCGTGGCGCAATACTTAATGTTGAACTTGATAAATCAATTTTTGTTTTATATGGTTCAATAGCTTCTTATGAAACTAATATAGACGGTGTGAAAACATTTATAAATTATTTTGAACCCGACGGAAACGGATTGGTAGCTATAAGCCTGGATACTCCGTATCCGACGGTATCGGTAGAGGCAAGGAAAAAATCGGTTGTTTTGTCACTTGAAACAAATTCGTTTTTAATAACCGATCCGTCAATTATTTTTTTACAAAACAGAGTTCAGCAAAACATTATCAGTATTTTTTACAGAATGACAGAAAATGTTATGCAGCGCATAATTGCTAATGCGGAATCTCTTTCTAAAAATAAAATTATTAAGTATTTGCGACAACTAAAAAGCGAGCAAAAAAGTGACAAATTACAAATTCCTTTTACAAGACAGGAACTCGCAGACCATTTACAAATGGATATAAGCACACTTATGCGAGAGCTGAAAAATTTGCAGGATTGCAATGCCTTGAAATATGAAGGGAAAAGCATAACGATTTACAAGATTTAATACCACATTACCTCTAAAAAAAAGGACAGTCCAAAAACGGACTGCCCTTTTTCGTGGATTATAATTTGTTTTACTGTAAAAGCGGTGGCTTATGCGGGGAAAAATGCACCGGCTGTTATGTCGAGGTAATTAAGACCTGAATAGTTTGGATATTCAGCCTTTACCTTGTTTTTAAAGTCCTCGGCATCGGCAGAATTTGCCGCAATAGTCTTGATGTTCTTAACATAAGCAAGCTTTGTTCTTACATCGTCTGTATCCTCAGGGTCATAGTGAGAGGTGAGGATAAGGCTGTAATTCTTGTTTATGTAGCTTTCAAGGTCGGCAATCATTGCATCTGCGTGAGCGTTGCCGCCAATGATTGAGTGGCAGTCGTGACCGAGCATATGAGTGTAAATAACATTGATTTCAGGGAAAACAATATCAAAAGCATCAGCAGTTTCTACAATGCTAAGTTCGGTATCTGCGATTTTTAATGTTTCGCCTGCGATAAGGTTAGTTACCTTGTGGATTGACGAATCAAAAATATTTCCGAAAGCCTTGTTAAAGTTTTCTACCAATGCCTTGCCGCCGCCGACTGTGCCGTAAGTATTTGCCTTTTTAGTAGCGTATTTTTTAACATCGGGTAAAAATGTGCCGCCGCCCATATGGTACGCAAGCACTACGCCCTCAACCACTGCTCCGCTTTCCTTAATGAAAGCCTCAAGCTCGGCAATGTTATCGTTAAAGCAAGGTGACTCAATAACAACTATTTTGTTGTTTTTTACAAGCATAATTGTTTCATCGTCAATAAAGTCATTTGTACGGTAAACCAATAACTTTACTTCACTGAATGAATATTCAAAGATAGTGCCTTTTTCTAATATGATTTCTTTGTAATCTGTCTTTTTCATAATAAAACCTCCGTAAAAATGTTTATGTGTTGAATTTGTTGTAACATTAATGATTACAACGATATATTATCACAAGCTTGTTGTAATGTCAATAGTTACAACGATGAAAATAAAAAAAGATTTTAAGAATTTTCAAAAAGAAGAAAAATACTTAAAATCTTATTATTAATCAAATTATTTTATTGTTGCGATTTTATTATATTTTGCGTATCGTCCAAAACATCTTTTAATGTAACAGACGCAAGCTCTTTTTCCATTGCCTGCTGTACTTTTATGAGCCTGTCGTCAAGAACGGCGTGAATGTTTCGTCCGACGGGGCAGAGCGGGTTAGGATTTTCGTGGAAATGGAAAAGCTCGCCGTCACCCACGCAATCTACCGCTTTATAAATATCAAGAAATGTTATGTCATTTTCAGGCTTTGCCAGAACAGCACCGCCCGAACCCCGTGCTACTTCCACGATACCCGCTTTTTTTAACTGTCCGAGAATTTTACGGACAATTACAGGATTAACATTGGTGCTTGCAGCCAAAAACTCGCTCGTAATCTTGTTACTGTCACAGAAAGTTTTTATGCAGGTAAGAATATGAACGGCAAGAGTAAATCTGCTTGAAATCTGCATATATGTTCACCTCATTATAAAAAAGGATTACAGTAAGAAAAAACACGCTGACCGAGCGGTTAGCGTGTAATGGTCGGGATGACAAGATTTGAACTTGCGACACCACGCCCCCCAGACGTGTGCGCTACCAAGCTGCGCTACATCCCGTTGCAACATATACTTTATTTTATCAGATATAAATCAAAAAGTCAAGCAATTTGAACTTATGTTAAGATTTATTTGCAATAAAATCTTTCAGCTTGTCAAGGTGTATGCGCAGATCTGACTCACCCTGCTTGTAAATCTTTTCGATAATTTCGGGATTGCTCTCGGTACGGCTTATTCCAAGGCTTTGCTTTGGCGCAATTACATACACAAGTCCCTGCTCCTCAAGGCTTTTTATTCTGTCAAGCTGAGCGTTATACATTTGCGGTCTGTTTAGCAATGCTTTTGCAAATTCAGGCTTTTTTCTGTAACGCTTTGCGGAAATTTCAAGGGTTTTGTCTGCCTGCTTGCGGTAACCTCTCGCTTGCGTGAGAATTACAATACACTTGTCGCATCCGTCATCAAAGGCGTGCTGAAACGGAATACTGTCGGTAATTCCGCCGTCAAGATATTCGTTGCCGTTAATGATAATCGGCTGAAAAAGGAGAGGCAGAGCGCAGGTTGCTCTCAAAATTTCAAATCTTCTGTCATAGCGTGATACAGGCACATATTCGGTTCTGCCTGTATTTATATTTGTAAGCGTTGCGATTACATCTCCCTTAAAACTTGCAAATGTATCGTAATCAAACGGCACGAGCTTGTTTGGAATTTCGTCCATTATAAAATCAAGGTTAAAGTAACAGCGCTTTTTAGGGTTTAGCAAATATTTAGTGCCCATATATCTTTTATCGTTTAAGTACTTTGTGCCGATTATATAGTTTCTGCCGATCTGCTTTGAAACATAAGATACGGCATTTGAAATGCCTGCCGAAGTACCGATTACATAGTCGGCATATATGTTTTCTCTCAGCATTTCGTCCATTACGCCACAGGAGTAAAATGTGCGTGACGCACCACCCTCAACTACAAGACCGATTTTCATATTATCACTTCCTATAAAGATATTTTACTACAAAACCGGTAAATTTCAATACATATATATTGACAAAATAAAATTAATGTTTTTATAAATCCGTAAATACTTGTTCAACAAAATAAACAAATAATTAAACTGAAAAGACAGCTTGCAAACGCCAAAAGAAAACGGCTTCTTAAAAAAAGCTTGACCACAACAGGTATATGCTAACGGTTCATGGTCTGCATACAGTGCATAATCGCTTTATAGTTTTATAGACAAACAGAATTTAACCCCCTCTTAGCGAGGGGGTTATTTTTATACTTAAATTTTAGCAGCCACAGCCACAACCGTTAGAAGACTCATTACCGCCACAGCAAGCAAGGATAACTATAAGAAGAATAATCCATGAGCAGCAGTTATTGCCATTACCGAAAAAGTTACACATAAGCGTTTGCCTCCTTTCTGTTTACACTACATAATATTGCAGAATACAGAAAGTGTGACTGTATAAATAAAGATGTTAAAAGACTAATTGCAATAGTTGCGTAAGTTGTGGTTTAGGATACTTTCCATCGGGCAACAAAGTAAAGCAAAACTAAACTTTCCGTCCCAAGGTTAAAAATTTGGTCAACATTTTCAAAGGTTGTGGGTGTGGGCAACGCCCACAAAATTTTATGTTATTGCAAATTTTAATAGCCAAACAGCTTGCTGTTTGGGGGATTGAACATAACGGCGAAATCCTAAAAATGCGACAGCAACAAAGGAAAAGCTACGCTACTAAAACTACTAATTTGCCACTTTTTAAGGGCAAATCAGCCACACACGCAAACCTCTTTGTGTTCTTTAGAATATCGTTTCTCTAAGATTGCTAAAGTGCGACTTTCTTACTTCCTGCCACTCATTAGTCTTAACTTTTATTTTATCTTAAAATCTTTAATAATCTAAAGTTTAGTTATTATATTGTGCAATTACAGCTTATTATTTTATATTTAAAATCAGTGCATTTTTATTGTTTTATGGGCTCTGCCCAAACCCGCAACCCTTTAAAAAGGGTTGACCTGAATTTTGAATTTATAAAACTAAACTTTTGGTGGTGAACCATATTTTTACATTAAACCAACAAACTAAAATCCGCTCAATTTATAATAAAATCGAGCGGACTAATTAATAAAATAATATTATACTGTAATTTACTGCTTTTACATTTCAGCTCTGTTAATTGCATTAAGAACGCCGAGAACAGATGCAACATTGACATTTGAATCAATGCCTATACCAAAAATGTTCTTTCCGTCAGGCTTTTTAAGCTCAATGTAAGATACAGCCTTTGAGTCTGAGCCTTGAGAAATAGCGTGCTGGCTGTAAGAGATAAACTCGTACTTGTCAAGTCCAACCTGCTTGATTGCGTTAAAGAATGCGTCAATAGGGCCGTTGCCAACGCCGCTGAGCACAACCTCATCAGTGCCGTCAATAGTCATCTTGCCTTTGAAGTGAACATAATCCTTACCGTTTTCGCTCTCCTCGTAAATTTTACGCTTAGTAAGAGCGTATTTCTGCTTTGTTTCAAGATAATTTTCGCTGAATACTTCAAAAAGTTCCTTAGGGATAAGTTCTCTGCCGAGCTCCTCGCATTTTGCCTGAACCAGCTTAGAAAATTCAGGATGCATTTTCTTTGGAAGATCATAACCAAAGTTGTGGCTCATTACAAATGCGGCGCCGCCCTTACCTGATTGAGAGTTGATTCTGATAATCGGCTCGTACTCTCTGCCAACATCGGCAGGGTCGATAGGAAGATAAGGAATTTCCCAATATTCAGTGCCGCTGTCTTTCATATACTGCATACCCTTATTGATTGCATCCTGGTGAGAACCCGAAAAAGCAGTAAATACAAGCTCGCCAATGTATGGCTGACGAGGATTGATTTTCATATCTGTGCATCTTTCATAAATTTCTCTGAGCTTTGGAAGATTAGAAAAATCAAGCTTCGGGTCAACGCCCTGAGTAAACATATTAAGTCCCATTGTTACAATGTCAAGGTTACCTGTTCTTTCACCATTGCCAAAGATTGTACCCTCTACACGCTCTGCGCCTGCAAGGAGTGCAAGCTCGCCTGATGCAACGCCTGTTCCTCTGTCATTGTGCGGATGCAAGCTGATTATGCAAGCCTCTCTGTTCTTAATATGTTTAATAAAGTATTCTACCTGATCTGCATATGTGTTTGGTGTGCACATTTCAACAGTATTCGGCAAGTTAAGAATAACAGGGTTCTCTTTTGTAGAGCCGAGTGCCTCCATCACCTTGTCACAAATATATACGGCATTTTCAACCTCAGTGCCGCTGAAACTTTCAGGAGAATACTCAAAGCGGAAGTTTGTATCACCTGTATATTCGTCTGTAAGCTGTTTGATGAGCTTTGCACCCTCAATGGCAATTTTTGTAACGCCTTCCATATCTGTTTTAAATACAACTTTTCTCTGTAATGTAGAGGTTGAGTTATAGAAATGGATAATTACATTTTTAGCGCCCTTAACTGCCTCAAAGGTTTTGCGAATAAGGTGCTCTCTTGCCTGAACAAGTACCTGAATAGTTACATCATCCGGAATATGGTTGCCCTCAATCAATTCACGGCAAATTTCATACTCGGTTTCAGATGCGCTCGGAAAGCCGATCTCAATTTCTTTAAAGCCCATATCTACGAGTGTGTGGAAAAATTCGAGCTTTTCCTCCATATTCATTGGGTCAACAAGCGCCTGATTGCCGTCACGCAAGTCTACACTGCACCAAATAGGTGCTTTTGAAATTACATTGTTAGGCCACTGCCTGTTTTCCAGCTTGATCTGCTGGAAAGGGATATACTTTTCAAATCCTGGTTTCATATAAAGTGCCTCCTATTTAATTGCACAAAAAATCGCCCCTAAAAAGGGACGAATATAATATCCGTGGTACCACCCGGTTTCAGGTGCACATCACTGTACACCCCTTACAGACTTCCAACAAAGTCCTGACCGATAACGCAGTCTTGCGTTCTGCACTACATAATCTCGCACAGAAAACTCGGGGATGAGCTATACATATATAGGATAACACAGCTTTTCACCAATCAGCTGCTCTCTGAAGATATACCTAAATATCTTGTTCCCGTCATCGCTTTTAGAGGGATTTACTTGCTGATACTATTATATAGAGAATAAAAACTTTTGTCAAGATTATTTCGTTTATAATATGCACTTTTTCTGATATATATAGTATAGCTACGCTTGGCTGAGATGTTTAAACATATATAATAGAAAATGCAAGCCATATATGTAACCTAAAGAGCAGATAAGTTAAAATGAAAACAGAATGCTTATTATAATAAAATAAAGAGTAAATCTTTTGCATCGAGCGTATAAAATACGAATAATAGGGCATATTTATATGCAATAAAGGCTTTTTTGAAAAAAGTTGTGCCGAAAAAGTCAGTGAATAAGCCACTTTTTTAAAAAATTCAAAAAAATTTGAAAAAAATTGAAAAAAGGGGTTGCAATTTGTAAAAAGGGGTGATATAATAACAAAGTCGCTTGAGGAAAGCACAAAAACAACAGAAAAGTTTGA